>Ga0255753_1003135_pt1 | contig 17493 bp, 11 predicted proteins | sample 041ome_10_FD_179953 | JGI IMG/M metagenome (GOLD analysis project Ga0255753, IMG submission 179953) | Coastal salt marsh microbial communities from the Groves Creek Marsh, Skidaway Island, Georgia - 041412US metaG (version 2) | ecosystem: Environmental > Aquatic > Marine > Intertidal zone > Salt...
CTTCTCCAGGGAAGGGAACCGTATGGAAAGCCCAACGCACTTCCCCAGTATGCACATCATAGGCCCGAATATCGCCAGGCGAAGACGGCATGGTTTCCGGGGTATATCCACCGACAATCAGCAGATCATCATAGACCGTCGCAGGAGAGGAGGCCCTAACGTTGTTGTCTTCTGCCGGGCCTCTCAAGTTTGCACGCAAGTCAATACGACCATTGTCACCAAAGCTGGTGATAGCAGTGCCCGTAGCTGGGTCTATTGAATAAATGTAGGTACCCGCCGCACTAAAGAGTTTGTTTTGCTCCCCGTCGGTCCACCAGGTCAGTCCCCTAGAGGCTCCACCAGTGCCCACGCCAGAGTCAAAAACCCACTGCTCTTCACCAGTCGCCGCATCGAGCGCAATCACTTTTTGCCGAGCCGACACCACATACATGGTGCCATCCACAATGATCGGTGTTGTTTGGGTGCGGCCTGTCTCTGGCACTTCGTAGGTCCAGACTTCTTCCAACTGACCGACGTTTTCCCGGGTAATCTGGGTTAGCTGAGAATATTTGGTCCCACCGCTATCGCCAAAATAATAGGCCCAGTCCTCATCGGCCCCAGCCGTTGAGGCAGGGGGCGCATCTGTCGAAATTGCCGGAGATGAATCTTGCGAATCTGAGCAGGCAGCCACTGTAACGAGCGCTGCCAGTAAAAATAGAAGTTTGGTATTAGTCACTTGTGATTCCTCTAGAAAACTATATCAGCGCGGCATTGATCGAATAGACACGGGTGCACCTGACACAGGTATACGCTCACCTGTGTCTTCCATGTCACCATCATTTACAGCAAATACTGCAATTTCTTGTTCTGTGGAAAACTGTACGAGCAAATATTTGTTGTCGGCAGTGAAGACCATACCCTGCGAAGCTTCACCATTTGGCAGCTCTGAGGTCTTGACCGCCTGACCATCTTGAATTTCGTATAAAAGAACAGTCCCCACCGGGTTATACCCATCTGCATCATAAGGCAAACTGGATCCATTCATCGTCTGAACAGCAATCCAGCGACCATCTGGAGAAATAGTCACTGCTTCCGGTATAGACGGCACCGTGACATGTTGAACTGCTCGATAAGGCTTGCTGGAAGTATCAACCAGGGTGAACGAGTCTGCATCTGCCTGATGTCCCGAGGTGACAATACCCGCGAGACCGACATTACCTATCACAGCCCATTTTCCATCGCTGGAAACATCGATAGCGTAAGGGGCAATACCGGTGGTAATACGATCAAATTCAGTTGAAACAACTCCATCGACAATATTTAAAACCACAGCGCCTTGCTCATCACGTAACCCGACGATTGCATTTGAGCCATCATGGGTAAAGCTTATTCCGGAAAGGCGCCCATCAGAAATCTTGATCTCATCAACTACCTCTACTGATTTGCCATCAATTTCCAGCACAACCACCGTTCCGGCTACAGTGGAAACCAGCATTAGGTCACCTTCGCGGTTTATGGCAACGGCCTGAGGATGAGTACCCACATCAACACGTTGGGTAATTTCTGCAGGGCTGACGGTCAAATCCACAATCTGCAGATAATTTTCCATTACCAGTGACTGATTAGAGTGGTCATAAAAGGTTGGCGCGGAGACTATGGCAAGCTCGCCAGTAGGCGTAATCCCAACCTGCTGGGGAGGGCCAGATAATGTGTGGCGAACTTCTACAGTTTCTACCACCTTAGGTGGAAATACAGACGCATCGATGACGGTTAGGGTGTCTGGGCCAACACCTTCGGGATAGCCACCTACTCCGCCTTCACGGACAAATTTGGCATCATTTCCTGAAACAATCAGATCTGCCCCCATGGCAGAACTGGCAGCGACCATCGTCAAGATAGCTGCAAGGAAAACATCTTTGCCTAAATATTTATTGATTGCCCTCAAGGCTACTTTCATCACTAATTCCCCTCAAAACTTTCTGATATCTATTGAGCTATCACTCTTGTAGACACTGTACTTAGCGCCGGTCTACCTTTTCTTTTAATGCCCTAAATTACATATCTGAAGCATCTAAAATATAGCGTGGCGACTTCTTGGATCCTCTAAAAAATGCCCCGGTCATAACGAAATCCGTAAACGGTTTTCGCCAGACCGGGAGCTAGGGGCAAATCGCGCCAAATATATTGGCGCGTAGGGTCAACTTTAATAGCCGGGGCTTGAATCTAACCTCAAAATTATTGAGATTAGATTTGGGGAATAGAGGCTGTCTTTTTTTTATATTCATATACGGCCTTGCCAACTTCTCACCCTCTTAGCCTTGTAGCAGACTGTCTGAACAGCTGATGCAAGTAAATCTTATACGCAGGAATAATGCACACTGTATACGATCTAGTCAACCGTGCGACACCCTCTTAATGGTTAAATTAACTTAGGGAATTTAGCGAATAAAATTCAGGTTTTAAGGCGAAAGCCCGCAGCAAAAAAAGAGAAAGAACATCACTATAAATGAGCAATCTATTTAAGGTGCCAAGACAAGATTCAGTTCGATGGAATCAGGAAGAGACCCGAAGGTCTCTACCTAAAAAGGAAAGTCGATAGACTTGCGCTTAAGAACTAAAACATCCACCTGAATCTGAGATAAACAAAAGGATCCATAATTGCGGAACGCTCATCCGTGCCTTCGATAATATTATCTGAACGCAAACCAGCATAATGAGTACGCTGACGACTTAGCTCTCTTTTGAAAGGCGATTCAACCTGCACTCTAAGAAGCAGATCGTGACGCGCCTGCCAGTCCCAGTAAATACGCCAAAAACCGCTGTACTCTCGAAAAGAGATCTGATCAACCCGATAATTGGTTTGCTCCCATGGCAAGGTAGCCCGTATACCAAAGGTACTATCCAATGATGGGAAATCACGCGAGTATAGAAGGTTACCAGTGAAGGGGCGTTCACCTGAGATCTCCCTGATTTCACCGGTAACAGAGTCTGTTACCTCAGAACGTGTCCAAGTACCATCTACCTGAAGCAGCCCCAGGTCAAAATTACTTAAAGAGAGTGGCAAAGCAACAGAAGCTTCAATAGCATCCCTTGTGCCATCACCTATGTTGCCCGGCGCAGCAAAACCATCCACTATAACCACATCAAGAGCATCTTCGATCTCGTAATGCCGATATGTCAGGTTAACTGCACCATCCCCCAGCACAGGTTGCTCAAAGCCTATTTCATATACCCAAGCACTTTCGGGCGACAAATTGGGATTGCCCGCGTTCACGGTGTCATTGGAGAATTCAGCACCCGCCGCAAAATCATTAAAATTGAGCTGACCCACTTCTCGCTCGATTCTGGCACGCAATTGGGTTCTTCCACCAAGAGAGTATGAAGCTATCGCCCGGGGTTTTACGAAAGAAAACTGGTTTTGAACATTAGCTCCCCCGGTAAGCGTAATCTCAGAATCTTCCGCCCGCAAACCCAAATCCAGTGAGAGGTTTTCAATTCCCTGGTAAGTAAGGGCAGCAAAAAGTTCTGTACGAGTTTCTTCCACTAACACATTGGCCGAGGGCAGACTTATCGTCGATCCATTTGCGGTAAGCGTCGACTGGGCATCCAGAAAATTTAATGCGCCTTCTGCACCTAACTCCATCTGAGAAGAGTCAGAGAGAGGATGTCGCCATACGCCTTTGAGAATAGACTCTCCCGAACGCCCTTTTTCATTAGACAAGCTGATGCCATCAGGGTCTACATCCCTTGAGTCATCGGTTTCCCACTCCAGCGCTTGCACACCAATAATTTCCAGATTGCCTCCATTATCAAGGTCATGGGAGTAATCCCCGCCTACCTCAATGCTTCTTTCCTTGTTTACTGTGCGAGTTTGCTCTCTGTAGCTTCCAAGCGGGGTCACCAGATCATAACTTTCGTTATCCTCATTGCCTGAAGAGGCAACATTGATATTTCCACGCACGAAGCCAGTTTCCAGCTCCTTGGTTACCGCGCCAGTCAATTCCAGGTTGTCTCGCCAGTTATCAGCAGTGTACTTACCCTCTTCCTCTATCGCTCCAGATGCGTCTTGTGCACGATATGGCCCATCACCATAGTCGAACATATTCCGATCCTTCAGAAAGGTCAGCGCGCCCTCGAGCAACAACCCATCGCTCTGCTGAATGCGCTCAAGTGAAGCGAAATTGCCAAAATCACCACCCGGGAAAATTTTTGTAGTCACCTGCAATGCATTAGAGCTGGATGTGCCCGCTATCCTAATGACATTAGCGACTATAGGCAGTCCGTGCATATCGATTTCCGGGTGGCTGCCACGAAGTACTTCAATTCTTTCTACAGCGCTGACTGGAATACGGCGCAATACATCACTAAGACTGGTAGATTTGGTAGAGGGGCGTCGACCGTTTATTAACACGTTACCAGCCGAGCCAGAGAAGCCACGAGACGACTCACTGTTTTTAAATGAAAATCCCGGCAATAGACTGATCATATCCATGGCCGTAGCCGGACTCTGGTCTTCAAAAAAACCAACTGTATAGGAAGTAATGCCACTCGCTTGCTGAACCTGGGATGCATTACCCGTCTGGTCCACTTCTTGCGCCAATAGACTCCAACTGCTCGCAAAAAATAGCGCAGCCACAACAACTTTGGTTGAATAATTCATTTATTAAAAATACTTATATTATGGTGATTTAGTGAGATAAAAACCCGGCAAGTTGTGCGCCCGCTAATATTGAATTTTCGACTCCCCTTAATGGAGAGTCAAATTAATATTAGTTTGGGAAAGCGAGCTTTTCAGGCAGTCGGCAGAAATCAAGCTAGTCTCCATTCTCTGTCAGCAGACTATCTTTAATGGCAGCAGGCACTGGACCTCCAGCAGCCCAGTCCAATAGTTCAAGGGTATGCACTACAGGAACGTCCGTCCGTTGAGATACCTGGGCCATACAACCGAGGTTTCCGGTCGCTATCACATCAGGCTTAAGCGACTCCAGCGCAGCGACCTTGCGCTCACGCAATTGGTTTGCAATTTCCGGCTGGAGGATGTTGTAAGTTCCTGCCGAACCGCAGCAAAGGTGCTTTTCCTGCGGCTCTAAAACTCGATAACCTGCCGCCTTAAGGAGTTGTACAGGCTCCTTGGTGACTTTTTGCCCATGCTGCAGTGAGCATGCCGATTGATAGGCGACCACCAAATCCCTCGGGTTATCAACCGGCAGCGGAAGAACCAGTTCAGATAAAACCTCAGATACATCTTTGGATAGTGCAGCCACTTTACTTGCGGGCTCTGACCACTCGGGATCCTCGGCAAACATAAAACCGTAATCCTTTAGCGAAGTGCCACATCCTGAGGCCGTCACCATAATGGCATCCAGACCTTCGCCATCGATTTCTTTGATCCAGGCTCGAATATTGGCCTTGGCCATTTCATGCGACTGATCAACTTTACCGAGATGGTGTGGCAGTGCTCCACAGCAACCAACACCCTCAGAGACGATCACATCCATTCCCAGACGATTAAAGTATCTGATTGCCGTCTCATTGATATGAGGAGCCAGCACTGGCTGGGCGCAGCCAATAAGCAATGCTATTCGTCCCTTGCGCTCTCCATGTGCGCGGAAAATCTGAGGCGACTCAGACTCATGGCGAGCCGGCATTGATTGCGGCGCCATGGATACCATCGCCTTTAAGCGCCCAGGTAAGACACCCGCGAAAGGCTTGCCCATTGGCGAAAGCCTTAACAAAAACCGAAACAGGTTTCTCCTTGGCAAAGCAAACGCCAAAAAAGAGCGCATCATTCGGTCCATAAGAGGTCGCTTGTGATTCTCTTCAATGTACGCACGCGCATGATCAACCAGCCGCATGTAATTCACCCCGGACGGGCAGGTCGTCATGCAGGCCAGACAAGAGAGACATCGATCAACATGTTTCACCGTTTCTGGAGAAGGCGCACCGCCTTTTTCCAGCATTTCCTTCATTTGGTAGATCCGGCCTCTTGGGCTATCTAACTCATCCCCCAGCAGGACATAGGTTGGGCAAGTTGCCAAACAAAAGCCGCAATGAACACATGTTCGAATCGCTTTCTCGGACGCGACGATTTCCGGCTCACAATGCTGGACTTTATTTAGGCTAGTTTGCATTTCGCACCCCATACATACGGCCCGGGTTAAACATTCCCTGGGGATCAAATTGTTTTCGAAGTCTGTCTTCTACTGCTGCCAAAACGGGCGACAGCGGGTGAAATGGCGCTATATTCGCTCGCACTTCTTCACTGGCACGAATCAGGGTTGCGTGCCCGTCACCAACAACCACGGAATCAAGGGTGCCCCTGATCGCTGCTTCACCGGCATCTCCAGATGCCGGGGCTTCTATCCATATTGCACCACCTGCCCAATCATAAAAATATTGGGTGGTTAAACCCTTTCCGAGCTTGGAAATAATGGCCGCTGCTTCCGAAGGAGGAACGGAGAGCTTCCAAATTGGTTTTTCTGTCTGGATAAAAAAAGAGGCATTCGTTACCTCTTTCCATAACTGCTGTGTTTCGGCTTTATCCAAAACAAACATATCCGACAGACTTCCAAATACCTTTTTCAGGCCTTGGATACCTGATTCAACCGACGGGCCAAATCCTTCAACGCGTAATAAGGTAGCGGAGTTTTGTCTTGCAGAGATACTGTCAACGCGGGATAACTTGGCAATTTCTGCCGGCAAATGCGCTGCGGAAGAAACCGGGATAGAGGTTTCTGTCAGTACACGAGTCATCGCCGCAACGGCTTGCCCGTCTTTCAGTCCGGACACGACCAAGGTTGCCGCTTCCGGCGGCAGTGGCAATAACTTGAGTGTTATTTCGGTCGCTGCACAGAGAGTACCGAAACTACCTGTCAAAATTTTAGGCAAATCAAATCCTGTGACATTTTTTACCACCCTGCCACCCGAGACAAATAACTCGCCAAACCCGTTAACGCCTTTCACCCCAAGCACGTAGTCCCGCACTCCTCCGGCTGAGAGCCGACGTGGGCCGTTGCGCCCAGTCATTATCATGCCACCGACAGTGCCTTCATCTGCGGGAAGACCCCACAGCGGGCCATAATCAGGGGGCTCGAATGCAAGTTGCTGGTTGTGTTCGATCAGAACCTGGGAAATTTCTCGCATGGGAGTACCGGGAGCAACTACCATGACCAGCTCTTCCGGCTCATACATCTGCACCCCGGTAAGCGCCGACATATCCAGTGACGCATCCGCCTTGACAGGTCGCCCTAGAGAACGACGAGTGCCCTGACCAAAAAGCTCAAGGGAAGCCTTCATATTGAGCGCATCTTTTACTGCACTACTTACTTCATCAGAATTTTTGGGCCTAAAAACTTCGCCCATAATTAATACCTTTCAATATCTGGAAAACGCAATTCGCCATGATGAACATGCATCTTCCCACCTTCCGCGCATCGCCTTAATTTGGGGAAAACCTTGCCAGGATTGAGCAGCCCCTGATCGTCAAACACACATTTAACCCGTAGCTGTTGATCAAGGTCGGCCTCGGTAAATTGCACTTCCATCAGGTCTCGTTTTTCGACGCCAACACCATGCTCACCCGTGAGAACACCACCCAATTCCACGCACAAAGTTAGGATCGCCGCACCAAATTGCTCAGCTTTTTCCAGATCTCCATCCTTATCCGCATTGTAGAGAACCATAGGGTGCAAATTCCCGTCGCCGGCATGAAATACATTGGCTACTTCCAGGCCAAACTCATCGGAAAGCTCAGATATCTTGCGCAATGCCTGCGGCAATTTGCTTCGCGGAATAGTCCCATCCATGCAGTAATAATCCGGTGAAATTTTCCCAATCGCAGGGAAAGCTGCTTTACGACCAGCCCAGAAATTTTTGCGCTCTTCCTCGCTATTGGACTGTTGTGAAGAGACAGCTCCAGCTTTTTTGGCAATCTCGTTTACCATCGCGATGAAGTGATCAACCTCAACAGGGGATCCGTCAAACTCGATTAAGAGAAGGGCCTCCACATCAAGCGGGTATCCTACTTTTACAAAGGCCTCGGCCGCATGAATAGCGGTTCGATCCATTATCTCCATCGCGGCAGGAACAACGCCCTCTGCGATGACTTTGGCAACGCAGGCGCCAGCAGATTCCACATCTGAAAATCCCAGCAATAGTGCGCGCTGGGTTTCCGGTGTCCGCAATACGCGAACAGTAATTTCGGTAACCACGCCCAGCAGGCCTTCGGAACCGCAAATCAGTCCAAGCATGTCCAGGGATTGTGCATCCAGATGTTTGCCGCCCATACGAACAACCGAACCATCCATGAGCACCATTTGCAGACCCAGAATATTATTGGACGTCGTGCCGTACTTCAGACAATGGACACCCCCGGCATTTTCAGCCACATTGCCGCCTATGGAGCAGATAATCTGGCTAGATGGATCTGGCGCATAATAAAATCCTTCACTTGTAACGCGTTCAGTTACAGCGGCATTAGTTACGCAAGGCTGAACAACCGCACAGCGGTTCGCGTAATCCACCTCAAGAATTTTATTAAATTTGCCCATGGCCATGACAATGCCATCTGCCAGTGGCAGTGCACCGCCGGACAAGGAAGTACCAGACCCCCGCGGGACAACTTTTAATCCCTCTCTATGACAATAGCCAAGAACCTGGCTGACCTGCTCTACAGTCTCGGGCAAAACAACCGCCAGCGGACGCTGGCGGTATGCCATTAAGCCATCACATTCATAAGCTGCCAGAGAGGCATCGTCATCGATGACCCCTTCACCGGGAACCATTTTTCGCAATTCCGCGACAAATTCCTTCCGCCTGCCAATGATCGCGGCGTCAGCAGCGGGCATTAACATACCTGACTAATCCCGCTTACTCCAGGGAAAAACTGTTTGGGCTTGGGAGCCTAACTTTTCAATGCCAAGTTCGATTTTGTCACCAGCTTTCAGGTAAATGGGTGGCTTAAAGCCAAGCCCAACACCTGGAGGCGTACCTGTAGTGATGATGTCACCTGGCTCGAGAGTCATAAAACGGCTGACATAGCTCACAAGATTTGCGACACCAAATACCATTGTGCTGGTGTTACCTGTTTGCATACGCTTGCCATTGACATCCAACCACAAATCAAGGTTTTGGGGGTCGCCGACTTCGTCGCCTGTAACCAACCAGGGCCCAATCGGGCCAAAGGTATCGCAACCTTTACCCTTATCCCACTGCGAACCACGTTCCAACTGGTATTCGCGCTCTGAAAGATCATTCACAGTAACGTAGCCAGCAACATAGTCGAGTGCCTCAGCTTCTTCCACATAGCGTGCAACAGAGCCAATAACCACGCCAAGCTCAACTTCCCAATCAGACTTGACTGAGTCTTTGGGCAGCATGACATCGTCATTCGGCCCCTGGATACAAGAGGTGGCTTTATTAAACAAAATTGGTTCTTCCGGAATTGGCATGCCTGATTCAGCTGCATGGTCTGCATAGTTCAAACCAATCGCCAAAAACTTGGGCGTACCAACAATAGGCGGCCCATAACGCTGGGGCTCCTTCACCGGGGGAAGAGAGGCAGGATCAATCGCAGCCAGCTTTTTCAGGTTGTCTGGTGACAACTGGTCTGGTGTCAAATCGGCAACATATCCAGACAGATCGCGAATTGTTCCCTCCGAATCCAATAGACCTGGCTTTTCTTGTCCAGCCGGGCCATAACGAAGTAGTTTCATTGTAAATCCTCCTAAGGGTAATTCTTTCTTACCTAAGCGCCTAAAGCTTAACGCTGAGGGGCAGTTTAGTGATTGTGGCGGGGTGTCTTTTTGGAGACCCCTTTATATTTAACGGCAAACTCCAATACAGCCCCGGTATCCAATCCACCGACATGTGCCCGATACATCTCCTGCCATGGTGTCTGACTGGGAACAAGCTCAGGCTTAAACTCTGCTTTTCGGGCTTCAATTTCCTCGTCGGAAAGCAATACGTCACAGCGGCCCTTATCGATATCGATACGAACGACATCTCCGGTTCGCAACCAGCCTATACCGCCACCAACAGCAGCTTCCGGAGAAGCATGCAAAATAGCAGGCGTATCGGCCGTGCCAGATTGGCGACCGTCACCGATCACCGGCAAACCGGAAACTCCCCTCTTAAGCAACTCATCAGATGGCTGCATGTTCACAACTTCTGCAGCCCCCGGCCAACCTACCGGACCTGCGTTGCGAATCACCAAAATGGTTTTTTCATCGATGTTCAGTGAACTATCATTGATTCGATCATGGTAGTCCTCGGCGCTATCAAAGCAGACAACACGACTTTCAATAATGTTTTCAGAACCCGGATCTTTCAGGAATCGCTCACGGAATTCATCGGAGATCACACTGGTTTTCATTACCGCAAAATCAAACAAATTGCCTGATAAAACCAGCAGCCCGGCATTTTCTTGCATGGGGTCATCAAAGTGACGAATCATTTCCCTGTCACCGGTTTCTGCGCCCTCAATATTTTCACCCATGGTCTTACCGTTTACAGTCAAACGATCTGGGTGAAGTTTTCCAGCGTTCTGCAGCTCCCAAAGAATGGCTGGCACACCACCTGCGCGGTGGAAACGCTCGGACAGAAAACGACCCGCTGGCTGCATATCCAGAATTAGGGGCAATCGATAGCCATATTCAACCCAATCCTGTGACTGGATCTCAATTCCGGCATGTCTTGCCATGGCATTGATGTGTGGCTGCGCATTGGAAGATCCACCGATAACAGAGGTCAAGGCAATTGCGTCCAGAAAGCCTTCTCGACACAGTACTTTAGAAGGGGTGATATCTTCATAGGCCATATCAACGATACTGCGACCCGTTTCATACGCCATCTGCCCGCGCTCACGATAGGGGGCAGGAATCGCCGCAGAGCCCGGCAGGGTCATTCCCAGCGCCTCAGCAATCGCATTCATGGTTGACGCCGTACCCATTGGATTGCAATGGCCTACCGAAGGAGCGGATTGCGAACATGCTTCAACAAATTCTTCTTCGTTGATTTTCCCGGAGGCCAACTTTCTTCTGGATCGCCAAATAATGGTTCCAGAACCGACCAACTCGCCATCGTGATAGCCATCCAGCATTGGCCCACCATTTAAAACAATAGCGGGTATATCAACAGTTGACGCCGCCATGATTGACGCCGGTGTGGTTTTGTCACATCCAGTCGTCAGAACCACCGCATCTATTGGATAGGCGTGAAGCAGTTCTACCAAGGTAAGGTAAAACAGATTGCGATCTATCGACGCTGTAGGGCGTCGACAGTTTTCAAAAATAGGATGTACCGGAAATTCCATCGGAATACCGCCAGCATCACGAATACCGTCGCGAACACGCTTTGCCAACTCCAGGTGCACACGGTTACAAGGGGCAATATCACTGCCACTTTGCGCAATACCTATTATCGGGCGTCCACTTCGCAATTCTTCCGGTGTAATCCCGTAATTCATGAATCGCTCAAGATAGACGGCCATCATGTCGGGACGGTGGCTATCGCAAAACCAGTCTTGCGAACGAAATGGTTTTTTGGTTTCTCGATTAGTCAACAAAATAGTCCTGTTTTAAAAACGAAAATGGCCGCCCATCAACCTTATTAACATCAATGGGCGGCCTCATAAAAAAATAACCTAGACCTTTATATTGGTCCGGCTCCACTCAATGACAGCCAGGTGATTATCTTCCTCAGCCTGCAATATCTCCCTTGGGGATAAATGGTCGACATATGGAAGCTCAGTCGTGTTTTCCCTAACCCAAGTCATATGTCTCGCCAGTTCAGCTGCAGAGTAATGGGGCAGTCCTCCCCAGTATGCTTCTGTCAGGCAGGGAACTTTCAGCGGATCACGAGTTATCAGTTCTTCAATGGGATTAAGGTCAGGGTTACCTGCCTTAAGTATTTCCCAGCATTTTCTCTGGTCGGTTGCACCCGTATCAAAAATCACTTCCGACAAAAGAAAGCCCTCTTCGTAAGGCGCGACTCCCATATCTTTTAGCGAGCATGAAAGAACATAAGGCGCTAACTTAGTACAGACCTCTTCGGGAGATTCCATCATTGACAGGTTATTACCGGGATCCACCAGAGCTCCCAAATACTCGCTGGACACTTCCTCAATAAACTGAACATGCTCATCAACCAGTCGATCTTTATGATTTTCCAGCGCCAGCTTAATACCGTAGCGCTCTGCAATTGGAAGACACTTAAGAACTATTTTGTCTGCTTCTTCTCGCCAGGCCAGAAACTCTTCCATAGAAGTAAATCCATTGTAGCGGCGACCAGAAGTACCAGCGGGGGGGCGACTAACGAAACGAACAACTTTTCCGCCCATCTCACGAGTTTTTATCAGAGCATCTTCGAAAGCATCTGTACTATCAGTAAGCCTGCTTGGTGGACGGGCCTGCCCTTCGAACCACATCCCAAGGTCTTCCATGCGGGCACGTACCTTTTTAAGGTCTCCTACGGGAGAGAATTGCAGACCACCAGCCCCAAGAGAGCGACAATAATCTACATAAGCAATCGAGTCTTCAGACAATGGCGGGAGAACTCCCAGGCCATTACGATGATGTCTCATGGATGCGGAAGCTATTCCCATAGGAGAGATTGGCGGCAAACTCTGCGCCAGTATATCGTTACTCATCAAACCTACAACACCAGCAGCAACGCTGCTCATCAAAAATTCTCGTCTATCCACCAGAGCACCCCTCTGTCTAGTTAAGTAATGCCCGGCAAGACATATTTAATATTTAGAGCCTGCCGGGCAGTTTTTACTTGCTACTTAGTGGTCCAACCACCGTCAATAACAATATCTGTACCGGTCAAAAATCCTGCTAGATCTGAACATATATAGCAGGCAAGAGCAGCAATCTCTTCAACCTTACCCCAACGGCCTACTGGCAGGTTCTTCAAAAATTGGGCATTGGCTTCAGGGTCGTTCATTACAGGAAGGTTCATCTCAGTGCCACAGGGCCCCGGGCTAATACCATTTACTGTAATACCTTCCGCAGCCACTTCCAGCGCCAGTGCTTTGGTCATACCCAGCAAGCCAAACTTGGCGGAGCAGTATGGAGTGCGTGCAGGCAGGCCAATATGGCTAAGTATGGAGGTCATGTTGATCACACGGCCCCAACCATGCTTTTGCATGCCAGGAACAAAGGCTCGACTCACCAAAAAAGCAGATTTTAAGCTGGAATCAACGACCCCCTGGAAGTCTTCCAGAGATGCCTCAACCAGGTGTGTACGGCAATTCGTGCCGGCATTGTTGATCAGAATGTGAGGATCACCCAGCTTTGCTTTCACTTCATCGGCAATACGGGCGACTTCCGTCTCGTCAGTCACATCGCCCATAAAGTATTCAGCTTTCCCGCCTGCAGCGACTAACTTGTCACGAACTTCTTTCAGTTTTTCTTCATTTCGAGCTACCAGTGCAATAGTTGCTCCCGCGCCTGAAAGTGCTTCAGCCATGGCTTCTCCAAGCCCACGGCTACCGCCGGTAATTACCGCGACTTTTCCGGTTAAATCGATCTTCATAAAATCCCCTTGTGCGTTAAAAATACTGTGGGTGAATTGTTGATATCAAAAGATAGTGGGAGCAGCGCTTGATCTGCATGCCTCATGAATATCGCATTGTCATCATGGCCTCACCACTATAAAAAGCAGGCGACTCACAGTCCACATATCAAGGTATGCGAACCCTTACGAATTATTAAATCAAAGTGAGGAGGATTTCAGCTTAAGTTCTATCTAATTAGTCTCTTTTAATACAGGACACATCATCAGGTCTGCATTTGCGGATAGTATACTATATTCAATTTGATTAGAGTCAATGACTTAGTATTTGCGCCCCAAAAGCAATTAAAAATGTTCATAAGGCGGTGGAGAAATAAAAATGAAAAACAATCGTATCGATAGTCGCGTATACAACCTTTATGATCAATATTGTCACGGACAAATAGACCGAAGACAGTTTTTTGACCGGGCCGCTGCGATCACTGTAGGAGGAGCATCAGCTCTTGCGATGGCCAAAGCCATGATTCCTGATTACGCATCAGGGCAGGAAGTTAAGTTCACAGACGAGCGCATTAGGCCGACCTATGTTGACTACGACTCTCCAGGCGGTAATTCAGGGAGAATGCGAGGCTATTTAGTTACGCCTCAGGGCGAAGGCCCCTTCCCGGCGGTACTTGTTATTCATGAAAACCGGGGGCTAAATCCTTATGTAGAAGACGTTGCCCGAAGAGCCGCTGTCGCAGGTTTCTTGGCACTTGCTCCTGACGGACTTTCACCCGTTGGCGGGTATCCGGGCAACGATGATGATGGACGCGCAATGCAACGCGCCCTGGATCAAGACAAGTTGCGTCAGGATATGGTCAACAGTGCCTACTATATAAAGAATCACGAACTCTCTACGGGAAAACTTGGATGTACCGGTTTCTGCTGGGGCGGTGCCACTTCTAACTTTCTTGCCGTCACGCTTGGATCCGATATACAAGCCAGCGTTCCATTTTATGGCCGGGCGCCGGCAACTGAAGATGTAGGGAGAATTCATGCTGCGATGCTGCTGCAATATGCTGAAGATGATGGCGGAGTTAACTCTACACGCGAGGACTATATTGAAGCGCTAGAGGATAACGGCGTGCGCTATGAATCCTACACCTATCCCAATACGATGCATGGGTTTCATAACTACTCCACACCCAGATATAATCCCGTCGCTGCAAAACTTGCCTGGGAGCGCACCGTCGCGCACTGGGAACAATTCCTAAAATAATCCTCTAGCAGCCCGTGGCTTGCCGGCTATGCCGCCAGGCTTGGTTTTTTACTAACTAAATCCAGATCGCCAAAAGGCCGTAGACTTTTATGACACCCAATGCATTACCCAAAAAATTAACCATACTTTGCGCGTTACTTGCGTCCGGGCCATTGCTGGCACAAGACACCGAAATTGAAGAAATGGTTATCGAATCAACCCGCCTGTCGCGCACTATGTCCACAACCCCCATGTCTATCAGCGTTGTATCGCAGGAAGAAATTCAGCTTGGGCGACAGCAGCTTGCTTTGGATGAAGCGCTTGCAAGTGTTCCCGGCCTATTTATGCAAAACCGTTATAACTTTGCCCAGGACTTGCGGGTATCTATACGCGGCTTTGGCGCCCGCTCTGCATTTGGCATCCGCGGCATCAAAATTTTGGTCGATGGTATTCCCCTGACAGTTGCCGACGGCCAGGGCCAGGTGGATACGATTGATCTTGGCGCCACGAAACAAGTAGAAGTTATCCGCGGCCCCAGCTCTGCGCTATACGGCAATGCTGCCGGTGGCGTCATTAGCGTTACATCTGAAGATGGCCCTGAAACCCCTTTTGCCAGCATGAGAATTACAGGCGGTGAATATGGCTATCAAAAGCTGGCAGTCAAAACTGGCGGGCAAGCCGAAAATATTAACTACTTTCTAAGCCTGTCCGATTCGCAAATAGACGGCTATAGGGATCACAGCGAAGCTGAGAACACCCAGTTCACTGGCAGGGTGAATTTTGATCTTGGCAAGGACCGGGATTGGCTATTCATTCTCAACCATACGGACCAACCCGTCTCCAACGATCCCGGCGGTGTAGACCTGAACCAGGCGACCTCCGACCCAGCTTCTGCCCGTGATCGAAATGTTGATTTTGACAACGGCGAAACCGTGACACAAACCAGGCTCGGCACCATCTACACGACGCCAATCGGTGCAAGCGGAGAGCTCTCCGTCAGGGGCTATGTCGATTCCAGGGAATTCACGGCCAAATTGCCACAATTTCCCGTTGCTGACTCTGTTGATTTGGATAGAAAGTTTTCCGGGTTTGGTATCTCTTATGCCCATGACAGCTTTCTGGGATCTATCCCCAGCCGCTTCCTGATTGGATTCGACCTGGATGATCAGGACGATGACCGGAAGCGACGCGTCAATAATCTCGGCGTTATTGGAGCACTTCTCTTTGATCAAAGAGAAGAGGTAACCTCTAAGGGTATATACGCCCAAAACGAACTCGCCCTGACCGATCAAATGCAATTAACCCTGGGCGTTCGTTACGACCAGGTGGATTTTTCGGTGACCGATCACTTCCTCTCCGATGGAGATGATTCAGGCAGTCGAGATCTAGACGACGTCAGCCCCATGGTGGGCCTGGCCTACCAGCTCAACGACAACACAAGCCTTTACAGCACTGTTTCAACTTCTTTTGAAACGCCAACAACTACCGAGTTCGCCAACCCAGCAGGCGGTGGCGGCTTTAACCCTATGATCGAGCCACAGAAAGCAACCAATTACGAATTTGGTTTGCGAGGAATAGCTCCAGCTTCAACCAGCTATCAATTGGCAGTATTTAAAACAGACGTAAAAGATGAACTGATCTCTTACGACGCGAACGGCAGGGATTTTTTCCAAAACGCCGGGGAATCCGGCCGAACCGGGATTGAGCTATCTGCTAAATCCCAACTTACGGATCGTATCGAATCTACGGTCAGCATGTCCTATGGCGACTTCTCGTTTGACAGCTTCCAGGTATTGAGCTTTGACGCAATGAACAACGCCACTGTAACTGGTGATTTTTCTGGAAATCGTATCCCCGGAACTGTCGAGAAACTCGCTTACATCGAGCTAACCTATACAGCCCCCAGCAATTGGTATAGCGCAATTGATTTCACCTATACCGGCGATCAGTTCGCCGACAATAATAATACCGTGAATGTCGAGGCCTATACCTTGGCAAATTGGCGAATCGGGGCAGACTACCAGGTTGGCCGCACGTTTTTGTCACCTTTCCTTGGGATTAACAATCTAACTGATGAAAACTACTTCTCAAATATCCGTATAAATGCATTCGGCGGACGCTATTACGAAGCGGCTCCTGGCCGCAATGTCTATGGTGGTGTCGAGCTTAAACTGGACCTCTAAACTAAAAGAGGCGCCCGATCCCGCATATCGGTCGCCTCAACTTGCCTTCCTCTTCCTTGATCTGCACCTCAAAGCCACGACTGAATCTTTACTGTAATTAACGGCAGCTTCTGCAATCCGGACTTCTATTAGCTCCCAAGGTTTCTCAAGCAACCCTACATTCTTTACTTGCAATTTTTCTTGTCTATGCCCGAGTAATTTATTTTGGCCCAGTTAATATTTTGGGCAAAAAAAAACCGAAACCATAAGGCTTCGGTTTTTTAATATTCTTCAACTCTGGATATTCCAGAAATTTGATCTAAACAATGCGTGTGAATGCTTGACTGAGTGCTTGGTAAATCGTTTAAGGAGGTGATCCAGCCGCAGGTTCCCCTACGGCTACCTTGTTACGACTTCACCCCAGTCATGAATCACTCCGTGGTGACCGTCCCCCCGAAGGTTAGACTAGCCACTTCTGGAGCAACCCACTCCCATGGTGTGACGGGCGGTGTGTACAAGGCCCGGGAACGTATTCACCGTGACATTCTGATTCACGATTACTAGCGATTCCGACTTCATGGAGTCGAGTTGCAGACT
>Ga0255753_1003149_pt1 | contig 17455 bp, 15 predicted proteins | sample 041ome_10_FD_179953 | JGI IMG/M metagenome (GOLD analysis project Ga0255753, IMG submission 179953) | Coastal salt marsh microbial communities from the Groves Creek Marsh, Skidaway Island, Georgia - 041412US metaG (version 2) | ecosystem: Environmental > Aquatic > Marine > Intertidal zone > Salt...
CGGGTGGAAATGATAAAATTATTTATTCCGCTTCAACTGATGGAGGCGTCGCTGGAGCCGCATCTGGCAATGACGTAATTACGAATTTTACAAGTGCAGCGGATGCCATCGTGATATCTGGTGCCCTAAAAACCGCATATGCAGATGGTGGAGATGCGACTTTGAATTTATTTGCAGCGAGTGACAATGACGATGCTGCAAAAGAAACAGTTGATCTGACGGCGGCGAATACCGCAGAAGGTCTTTTCGTCGATGAAACACAAAACGGGACATTTGTCTCGGGCGACCTTACGGACCTGACGAAGGTTGCAACGGCTTTTGACTCAGCTTTTACGTTAACCTCAGCAGATGGTGAGGATGCCTTGCTCATTTTAGAAAGTGATACAGCCGGCACATTTGGACTGTATCATTTTGTAGATACTGCGACGGCTACGAATACTGTCGATGCGGCAGAGCTTAGTATTTTAGCGATTATCACCGCAAATGATGTGGTCGTCGGTGATATAAGCTTTTAAGCGCCTCAAGCGATCACGAAATTATCGGCTGTGAAGTTTGCAAGATCAGCGAGAGCTATACCTGTAAGCGATGCGATTTCTATCGCATCTGCTGAGGCCACTGCGGCATCATACCAAACCTTTGCATCTCCGGTTGCCGCTGCTGCGACCACAATGACACCGTCGCCGACTGCCGCATTTGCTCCACTATGAATGTCAGCCAGAACTGTCTGGATGCCTGCGCCAGTATTATTTGCAACTGCATCGGTTAGCACGATTACATTTTGAGTGGTCGTGATTAGGTCACTGCCAGCTTTGAGGTCGGCTGCTGCGCCAACGACAAAACTCTCTATTTTGGTTCCAACCAGTGACAAACTTGTGTCGTCCACAAACTTTAAAATATCGTCTGCGACTGTAAAGTCTGTGATTGTATCTGCACCGTTTGAGGTACTTGTGAAGGTAAAGGTATCAGTACCCTCGCCACCGGTGAGCGTATCTGTGCCAGCGCCGCCGTCTAGAACGTCATCTCCTTCGCCGCCAGACAATGTATCATTGCCACCATTGCCGCTCAGCGTGTCATTTGATGACCCACCCGTTATGATATTTGCGGAGCTATTTCCAATAACTGTTGATGTCACAGATCCTATGATTGTGACACTCTCGAAATCTTTTAGGGAAATGTCTTGTCCGTCGAAGGACTGCCCAATTGCTTCTGTGAAATAAAACTCTTTATCGAGATCGACGTAAAGCGTGTTCACCCCAATTGATGCGTTTACACTCAAGATATCCGTGCCGCTCCCGCCATCGATCATGCTCTTTTGGGCGCCCAGATGAAGTGTGTCATCTCCACCCCCAAGATCAACGACGTAGCTCCCCAAGCCGAGGGTTACGGTGTCCGCGCCAGCGCCGGTGCTGATTGTATCATTGCCGCCTGCTGAGGTGACAGTGTCATCGCCTGACCCGAGCGTAATGACATTCGTCCCGATTGTATCGATGATTGTTAAGTCCACAGAGGCAAAACTTTTTACGTTTTCTATGCTAGAGAAATTAGCGGTTTGGGAATTTGCCTGCGGCGTTAAAAAGTACCGTCCCGTTTGTAAGTTAATGGTGAAGGGGATGGAGAGACTTGAAGATCCTATTTCAAGCGTGTCGTTGCCCTCACCGCCATCTTCAAAATCAAACCCTGCGGATAATTTTATAGTATCATCGCCCGCACCTGCATAAATTTTGTCGTCCCCATCGCCCGGATCGATGATATCGTTTCCAGCCCCGCCGTATATGATGTCATCCCCATCATTTGCCCAGATCAGGTCATTTCCAGCATCGCCAGTGACGTGATCACTTCCATTAAATGTCAGAATATAGTCATCGCCATCACCCGCAGTAACCTTTGTTGCATCATTGCCCGTGCCAATGAGTTGGTCTGGAGCGCTGGTGCCTTCCAGTTCAATATATGTGATCGTCGATGACGCATCGGTTGAGGTGGTTGAGTTGCTAGACGTCCCCGAAGATGGCGCAGAGCCCCCACCACCACCGCAGGCAGTCACAACTTGCGACAGACCCATCGTGGCCACAAGCGATTGCAGAAGGCTTAGATTATTCTTCTTTTGAAAAACCAACATCAAACTTGGCTCCTTATTTACAACCCAAGGGTACGCTTAGGTTCAGAAATTAGCTTTGACGCCATCTTGCAAATTATATGCCAATATTTCTGGTTTGAGGTTCTGGAGCTTGGGTGCCCGGTCGCTCATCGAAATTTGGAGCAAAGTGGAAAATGGGTAGGAGCTTGGTCTGAATTTTGCTCCGTTCGAGAGAAGCAGAATGGGCACAAGACTATGAAACGCTTAAAAGACCGTAAATTATTTACATTACCGCTCGCATTCTTACTGTCGGCCTGTGGTGGTGCCCGCTTGCAAGACGCACTCAGTTGTGCGGGAAGTGATTATTGTGGGAAGAGCACGAATGACACCATTACAGGGAGTGCGCTTGCGGACAAAATCATCGGGTTTTCAGGAAACGACACTCTGTCAGGCCTTGGGGGAGACGATCTCCTGAAAGGGTATGACGGAAACGACACAATCGATGGCGGTGATGGGAATGATTACATTGAGGGCGGCGATGACAACGACACTCTGAATGGGGGTGCGGGAAACGATAAGATTTACGGTGGCTCAGGCGACGACACAATGGATGGCGGTCTTGATCTCGACGAACTCTACGGCGGTGATGGTGCAGATCGGGTAACGTTTTCCCTCAATGATAAAGTTGCTGATGGCGGAGGTGGGTCTGACACCCTCGTGATCACTGAAGTGTCTGACACACGCCCGATCACAATTTCGTTCCAAACGTCTAAGGCCTACGCCGGCAATACTTACGCCTCCCCTTTTGAAAACATTAAAAACTTTGAAGCCCTAAGCGCTGAGCTGGGAAATAGTCTCATTGTCACGGGCGCCACAGATACAGTCTCAATTATCACCGGCACTGGAAATGATGAGGTGAGTTCATACGGGACAAATGTTTCGATAGCGACGGGCGGCGGTGATGATGTCGTGACGAAATATAACGGCGGGGGCACAATTGATACCGGATCGGGAAATGATACCGTTGATTTGATCAATATGGGGCAAACCGCAGTGACCCTTGGGGCGGGCGATGATAGCATAAAAATTCGGGGCCACTTTGATACTATTCAGGGCGGTGCTGGCACAGACACCCTCACTCTATCAGAGAATTGGATATACCCGGACGTCACGGTGTCCCTCGAAAATACATCAATTTACAGTGACTTTCCTGGCCTTATCCCGTCAAACTTCCGCATGTCTGTAACGGAAGTTGAAAATATCTCTTATAGTGGTGATTTGGCACTGACCTTTATTGGGGATGCCTCTGCCAATGTCATAAGTGGCGGTTCGGCAAATGATGTCATCAGCGGAAATGGTGGCAATGACACACTCTCTGGAAATGGGGGCGATGATACCCTCACCGGTGGCGCAGGAAATGATACTCTCGCGGGCGGTGCGGGCGATGACACTTACGTCTTTGGCACCGCGGCGAGCAGTGGCATGGATACAGTGACCTTCACTGTCACTGATGACAGCATTGATTTTACAACAAATGAGGCACTCGAAAATGGCGCTGCATCCACCCTTTATTCTGAGGGGGCGCTCGGGAACATTAGGTCTGGTACTGGGCTTCAGATTTTCAGTGACGATATAACTGTTGCAGATGCCGCCACTGGGCCGACCGAGGCTGAGATTGAGACATACTTGGGAACAAATGAGGTATTCGTGAGCGGGGCCACAGGAGATAGTGTCTACATCTTTGCCGATGACGGGATAAATACCTACGGCTTCCTCGTAACGGAAGGTACTGATGGCACGGATAAAGAATTTGATGCGGCAGACGACGTGGGTGTCACCTTTATTACTCTCGCAGGCCTGTCCGATGCGACAGAACTCAGTGCCCAAAATTTCGTCGATTTTAATATTGCCTAAATACGTCTTTGTGTAGATTTTCTTCCAGCTTCGGGTATCGTGTAATCTGAAGAAACTGCAAAAGACCCAACTGCTTTGAAACGAAATCGCATCCAAGCCAGAACCCATGAGTTGCTCAATCCGGCCGCCTTCGGAGACATTACCAGTAAGCGTTGGGATCAATTTTTTTCAGGTCTCATCTTCTTAAACGTCATGGCCGTGACGCTGGAGTCAGTAAACAGCCTTCACGCTGCATACGATCGGGCGTTTCAATATTTCGAGATATTTTCGATTATCGTTTTTTCTATTGAGTATTTGCTTCGAGTGTGGGTTGCGCCACTCAAATATCCGGATCTGAAGGGTGAAAGAACGCGCGCGCGGATAAAATACATTTTATCTCTGAACGGGATCATTGATTTGCTGTCTATTATCCCATTTTACCTTCAATTCTTACTGCCAGGCTTGGATCTCAGAATACTGCGCACGCTGCGGCTGCTGCGCATTCTGAAACTCTCGACATATAATTCGGCACTCTCGGACCTGATTGAGGCAATCCAAGAGGAGCGGCGCTCGTTTATAGCGGCCGGATATATTTTTGTGGTGATGTTTATAATTGCCTCCTCACTCATTTATTTTGCGGAACATAAAAATCATCCCACCCATTTTACGTCAATTCCAGATTCGATGTATTGGGCACTCATCACGCTTACGACCGTGGGATACGGGGACGTCACCCCCGTAACCGCTTTGGGTAAATTAATATCTGTCATCTCTGCCATGGGCGGCGTCGTGGTGGTTGCCCTCCTGACGGGTATTATTGCCTCCTCCTTCAGCCTTCAAATGGAGCGCAGAAAAGCTGAATTTGAAGATGAGATTAGGGAGGCGCTCAAGGATGGGATCTTGGATGATGACGAGCTGGAGCATATTGAGAAATTACGCAAACATTTTGGTATATCTAAAAGAAAAACGGAAAGTTTAATACGTGAAATAAGCGTTGAGCGACGTGGTTAATGGATTAGAAAGCAGCATTTAAGTAGTAAGTAATAAAATTGCACTCATTCATAACTTTGGGTCTGTTAATATAAAGTTGTAGCTATACCTCGTGCTAAAGCAGGAAGATTTGGAAACACGCTCTCAAAACCAATAACTAATTTTCTGAAAATTGTAACAGCAAATTTCAGCGATGCTGAGATGTTAGGTGCGATCAAACCCTTGAATCAATGCCGGTGGATTAAGTTTGTTGGCAAAAAAATGATCAGCGTACCAGAGGGCCAAAATATCTCAGGGTTGATCGTTTTTCACAGGTTAGAAGGTCACGATACACATTATGATTTACAGTTTTTATAGATGTTTGATCTGATTTTCTCAGTGCAATTGATGTCTAATGCCCTTCGAGCTGATTTCAAATAGTGGGAAGGGAAACGGAGCAGATCGTCCGAAATGAAATTAGAAGTTAAAACATGATATGCCCAAAGGCGAAAGTCGCAAGAATAAACTGCGTCTTTTGATTAATTGACTTCACTTATATCGCAGCGACATGCATAACTTAGAATAACCAACACTCAAATTAACTCATAATAGTGAAATATGTCTAAGCTTCCAAATAATCTTATCATTCTGGAAATGGCCAATAACCACATGGGTTCTGTTAGTCATGGAGAAAGAATAATCAGAGAATTTTCATCTCTAGTTGAAAACTTCCAGGAATTTAAGTTTGCATTTAAATTACAGTACAGAAATCTCGATACGTTCATTCGGCCTGACTATGTCGGTCGAACAGATTTCAAGCATGTTAAGCGCTTCGAAGAAACGCGCCTAACTAGAAATGAACAAAAAAAATTAGTGAGATTAATTAAAGAAAATAATTTCATGGCAATGTGCACTCCATTTGACAATGACTCAGTACGAATGATTTTAGAAGATGGTTTCGATATCATTAAGATCGCTAGTTGCTCCTTTGGAGATTGGCCATTATTGGAAGAAATAGCAAAAACAAATCTACCTATAGTAGCCTCTACCGCAGGAGCTAAATTACAAACGATCGACGATGTGATCGTATTTTTTGAAAATAGAAATAAAGATTTTATTCTTCAACACTGCGTAGGAGAATACCCGACACTTTATGAGAACATGAATCTAAATCAAATTGATTTTCTTAAAAAGCGTCATCCAAATATTAGGATAGGTTTCTCGACGCACGAAGATCCAAACGATACAAACCTAGTTCAAATGTCAATTGCGAAGGGTGCAATTTCTTTTGAAAAACATGTTGGAATTCCAACTAAAGAATGGCCTCTGAATGCTTACTCATGTGATTTCGGACAAATCTGCGCTTGGTTAAATGCTGCTAGTCAGGCCCTTGTTGCCTGTGGCCATACTCAAAACAGATACCAGCCCTCCGAGATTGAAAAGGAAAGTTTGAAAGGTTTGCAACGTGGGGTATTTGCGAAGGAAGTTATAGAAATCGGACAAGAAATAAATGCAGAAAATGTTTATTTTGCGTTTCCGCCAAGTGACGGACAATTAACAGCGGCTGACTTTTCTAAATATAGCAAAATAATCGCGAAGAATACCTTCTCCAAGAATGCAATAATTTCAGTTCGAGATTTGGAGATTACAAATATGAAGTCATTGCTCCTCAGTTATTCTAATGCAGTTGTAAACCTCTTACATGAATCTGCTATTGTAGTTCCCCAAAAATTTAATTTAGAAATTTCCCATCATTATGGGTTAGAAACGTTTCTTGAATTTGGACTTTCGATGATAACCCTTATCAATAGAAACTATTGCAAAAAAATTCTTATTTGTTTGCCCAATCAAGTGCATCCTGAACAATATCACTTGCAAAAAGAGGAAACATTCTGCGTTATTCACGGCGATTTGCAGCTTACTCTAGACGATGAAATATACATGCTTAATAGGGGCGACATCATTACAATTTTACCGGAGCAAAGGCATACATTTGTCTCAAAAAATGGCGCCGTCATAGAAGAAATTTCATCGACTCATCTACCCGATGATTCTTATTACACCGACCCAAAAATAGATCAAAACCTTAACCGCAAATCTTTTGTTAAATGGGTACTATGAAATGGTGGAACAGATCTATCGTGTTGCTGATTATGTAGCTGATTTCTTTGCGGAAAAAGGTGTAAAGAACGTTTATGCCTTGCCGGGTGGCGGGGCCATGCATCTAATTGACGCTTTTACCAAGAATGAAAGGATAAATCATGTGGCGTTTTTTCATGAACAAGGTGCATCAATTGCCGCTGAAGCAGCAGCACGAACTGCAAAAAATGATATAGGAGTTTGCTGTGTTACAACTGGACCAGGAGCTACAAATGCAGTCACTGCTGTAGCAGGGGCTTGGATTGAGTCGTCACCTTTACTGATAATATCTGGTCAAGTGAAAACCACTGACATGCTTGGTAACAAACGTCTTCGTCAAAGTGGGGTTCAGGAAGTTCAAATTACCAAAGTTGTTGCTCCAATTACAAAATTTAGCAAGGTCGTATACTCACCGGAAGAAGTAAACGAAATCCTAGAGGAGGCTTACGCTTCAGCCACAAGTGGACGCAAGGGTCCTGTATGGATCGACATTCCTTTAGATGTGCAAGGAGCTCCATATGTTGAAAAGAAAAAAGTTTATTCGATGCCAGCATTGGAGCAGAGTGTAGACTACGATATCAACAAAATTGCTAACTTAATTGTTCAGGCCCAGAGGCCTTTATTTTTTTGGGGAAATGGGGTGAATTTAGATAAAGCAGCAGAAGATGCTGCGGACTTGATTGAAACTTTTGGGCTTCCATCCGTATTCACTTGGAATGCGAGTGATATACTAGATTATGAAAACAAGTGGAATTTTGGTCGTCCGGGAGTTGTGGCTCAACGACACCCCAACTTTCTTGTTCAGAAATCTGATTTGATTATTGCAGTAGGGTCATCATTGGATAATGTTATGACAGCTTACAGCCCAGAAAATTTTGCACCCAAAGCAAAAAAAATTATCCTAAATATTGATGAAAACCAGTTGCATCACTGTTACATTCCTAATTCCATTAAGATTTGTGGATCTGCAAAATTATTCATTTCAAAATTATATGATCATCTAAACCAAAATAATTCTGAATTAAAAATCGACGCCTGGGTGCGTGAATGCAGAAAATTGAAAGCAAAATTTCAGAATGATTTTCCAAATGAACATGAAAATGATGGTAAGATATCTCACAAAGTGTTTGTTTTAAAACTTTCAGAAATTTTAGAAGAAGGCCAAATCATAGCAACAGGTAGTTCAGGATTGGCGATTGAAGCTTTTTATACGATGTTTAGAAATAAAAAACGTCAAAAATATTTCTTGACATCAGGCTTAGGATCTATGGGCTATGGCCTTCCTGCAAGCATCGGATTGGCTTGTGAAAATGCTGGGCAGTCAGTCATACTAATAGAGAGTGATGGAAGTCTGGCAATGAATTTGCAGGAATTGCAAACAGTAATTAATAATGGACTGCCAATTTGCATCGTTTTAATGAATAATGAAGGCTATGCTTCAATACGAAATACGCAGGCAAATTACTTTGACAATAGATTTTTTGGCACAGGCATTGAGGCTGGGCAGTCTATGCCAGATTGGAAAAACATCTCAAAAGCTTTCGGATTCTTATACGAGGAAGTAGAGAAAACAGACACACTCGGCCCGGCGATTTCACGCTTCAAAAAAAATCAAAAACCAACGTTAATAGATGTAAAGTTAACAACCAATGAAAAATTACTACCAAAATGTGCTGCTATGCCACAAAAAGATGGTAAAATCATTAGCATGCCCCTTGAAGATATGTCACCGTTATTATCATTGGCAGATTTAAGATATATAATGGAAGGCAACCTTAATCCGTTATCTGCTTCGATACGCGCTGAAGAGATGAGCCCAAATAACATCAAGAAAAGTTAATATGAAGAAAGCTATCATATTTGATCTAGATGGTACCTTAATAAATACTGACTCAATCACAATTTCATTGATAAATGAACTTCGTGAAGAAGAAGGCTTAACTCCCCTTTCAAGTGAATTAATAAGACCATATTTAGCGGTAGGCGGTTTAGCTCTAATCCAAAAGACTGTTTCAAACAACGACTCAATTATTCAAAACACAAAATACCTTCAGCGTTTGCGTTTGAAGATATCGGAGCAAAAAATAGATAAAAATTTATTATTCCCTGATGTGAAATTTGCTTTGAAACAACTTTCAAGAAACAATATTCATCTGAGCATTTGCACGAACAAAGCGAGTGCCCTCACACATAAAATATTATCAGACTTGGATATTTCTGTTTTCTTTAAAACTGTAATTGCTGATGGTGATTTGGAAACACGAAAGCCAAATCAAAATAACTTCTTAGCATGCACACGTGGATTAGATTTAGATAAAAGCGAATACCTTATAATTGGCGACAGCCGGGTAGACTTAGAGCTTTCTAAAAACTCTGGTATCGACTTCCTAGCATACGATAATCGTGAAAATTTTAAGTTCATAGAAAAATTCGACGGTAAAGTTTTTAAGTGCTATCGTGAATTGGTAAAATCTGTCCTTAATTAGCGATAGAGCGCAGATTCTTGATGTAAGCAAAAGGTGGGGCAATGATTTGTCGTTTGTGTAAGTCAGATAGTACGTGTGAGCATCTTTTAAAAATTGAAAATCAACCCGCATCGGCACAAGGATTTTTTGAAAACCAAATCGATGCATACAGAAAATTCGATCTCGAAATTTTTGAGTGTAATGATTGTGGACTAGTTCAGCATGCTTCAGAACCTGTGAGCTATTATAAAGATGTTATTCGCTCCGTTGCCTATTCTGCTGAAATGAAAAGATATAGAATTTGTCAATTTGAAGAATTTCTTAGTAATTATAAATTGTTTAATGCTCGTCTTCTGGAAATCGGCGCAGGTAAAGGTGAATACTTAGATCTATTTCATGAGGCCGGCGCGAAAAAATTATACGGTTTAGAGAACTCGTTGGTAGGCTACAACTATATCAAAGCTAAAAAATATAACGCTCAAAGAGGTTTTCTAGACGATAAATTTATAAATAAATGGGCGCATAAATTTGATGCTGTTGTGTGTTTTAATTTTTTGGAGCACTGGCCCGATTTACGGACAGGCTTGATCAATTTGAAGAGCTTACTCACTGATGATGGCATTGGATTAATTGAAGTGCCTAATTTCGATTACATGCTAGATAATGAAATATATACGGAGTTCACAGTAGACCATTTATATTATTTCACAAAAGAAGCTCTTCGTAATGTTCTACAGCGTACCGGCTATGAGGTTATCTCTATAAAATCGATTTGGCAGGACTATATTCTATCTGCGCGCGTTAGAAAAAGGCCTAAAATTGATATACGAGCGCTTGAAAAAAAGAAAGAAAGAAAAACTGCTGAACTAATAAGCTTTCTATCAAGATACCAAGGCGAACTAGTTGTTTGGGGCGCGGGTCATCAGGCTTTATCAATTCTTGCAATTATTGAAGGAGATAAGTTTATAAATTATGTTGTGGACTCAGCTCCTTTCAAACAAGGTAAATACTGTCCTGGTACAGGATTAAAAATTTTTCCACCCAAGCAACTTGCAATTGATTGTCCAAGAGGAGTTATTGTCATGGGTGCTGGGTATTCAGACGAAATAGTGAAGATTATTAAAGAAGATTTTTGTAACATACGCGATGTCTTTATCATGACCGAGGATGGGATACGCAAAACTGATGGTTAAAGCTTTGTTAGAGACTGCATTTAACATAATTAGAGATGAAGTGGGCGACGCGAAAGAGGGGCTGGGGCAAGATGTATTTCATTTTGTTAGTAGCCTCACGCCTATCGTTAACGTTGACCTATTAATAAAAAATAAAAAGCAGGAAACTCTTTTGACTTGGCGAGAAGATGAATTTTATGGACCCGGTTGGCATCTCCCGGGAGGTGTCGTTCGCTTTAAAGAGGATCCAGAAACACGCATACGGCAAGTTGCTTTAACAGAACTTGGTTGTATCGTGAACTTTTCAAAGGCTCCCTTAACTGTTCGTAGTCAGATAACTAATGATAGAAATGTAAGGGGTCACTTTTTAAGCCTTTTATATAGTTGTAGTTTGGAAACTCAACCTGCACTAGAATTAAAGGCTACAAATGCATCACCTCAGAATGGTCAGTGGGAATGGCATATTATAGCGCCTCAAAATCTAGTATCAGTACATGATAGCTTTAGAGTCTACATCGATGGAAATATTAATTGAAACATATTCATTATAAAAGACATTATAATATTGAAGAAGTGATCGAAAGCATCATCGCCAAGGGTGAAAAGTATTTTTTTGAATTAAAGAAAGCTAAAATCTTATTGACTGGTGGGACAGGTTTTTTTGGTATTTGGTTATTGAGTATTTTTAAAAACCTATATCAATCAAACAAGTTTAAAGGTGAAATATATCTAATTACAAGAAGTAAAGAGAGTTTTCTGAACGCAAACCCTCAATTTAAAAATTGCGATTTCCTTATAATAATTGAAGGCGACATTAAGACAGTAATTTTAGATGACATCAAACCAGATCATTTAATACATTTTGCTTCAACGAGTGCTTTGGAAACCTTTAATGATGTAGAACAAATCAAAAAAATTGATACTTTATACCTCGGTACTAAAAATATTTTAGAACAGTGTGGTCACTCATTGAAGAAAGTATTATTCACCTCATCGGGTGCAGCATATGGGAGCCTAACCTCTAATTGTAAGATAGAGGAGAGATCACTATCTCGCCTTAATTCTAGAAATCACAAGTACGCACTATGCTTGGGGAAAAATATTGCAGAGTTTCAAATCGGTTATTACGCAAATCGCTTTGATTATGATTATTCAATTGCGAGGTGTTTTAGTTTTGCCGGCGAGTTAATGCCATTATCTCTGCATTATGCATTTGGCAATTTTATCGGTAATGCAATGAAACATGATGATATCGTTATGACAGGCCTGGGGACGGCGATACGCTCATATATGTACATCGGGGATGCAATGCTATGGTTTATCGTTCTTCTTACCAAACCCAAAAATGACGTTTTTAATGTTGGTTCGGACCGTGAAATTTCCATTAGGGATTTAGCTGAACTTATTGGAACTCAGGGTAATTGTCGTGTGCTGATCCAGCGTGCAGAATTAAGCGAAGGCAATTTCCAACGTGCAACGTATGTTCCATCATTGAAAAAAGTTCAGAAAGCATATCCAGACTTAAAATGTTGGACTGGAGTATCAGATATTGTAAAGCGTATGTTGATGAATGTGCCTAATCAAAGTTAACACTATGGAGTGTGTATATGGACGTATCGTTAAAAGTTCTTGCTGACCACGAAGCACTCACACTCGCAGAGAGAAATAAGCGTCGCGATCAGAGTATTCATCGGCCACGTGTTCATGAAAAAATACAAGCTTATTTCGATCAGATGTTGGATGGCTACATAAGTCCTATCTTGCGACTGAAAATTAATAGATCTTTGTGCAACTTTAAATGTCAACATTGTTGCGAAGAGCCATATATGACGCGTGATCTTGTGCGTCGCACGGGAGTGAAAGATCCTCGCAATCAAATGAATAACGATGACTACCGGGAACTATCTGAAAGAGCTGACGAGGCTGGAATTTTTCGCTTTGTATTGACAGGTGGTGAGCCTCTGATGGATCGAAATCTAGAATCCCTAATACGAGCCTTAGATCCTATGAAACACCTAATTATCCTTGATACTAACGGGTGGTCTTTTGACGAGGAAAAAGCAAAATGGTTCGCCGAACAGGGTGGATACAAAGCGCAGATTTCGCTTGATAGTATGATTGAGGAAGAGCACGATCTATTTCGTGGAAAGAAAGGTTCGTTTAAGCGTGTCATGCGGGCACTGGAGGCGTCCCAAAAGGCCAATCTTGAATTACTCCTTTCTACTTGTATAGTCAAAGGCCGTGTGTTCTCTGAAGAATTCAAAGATATGTGCACGTTTTGTAAAGAAAATGATATACCACTTTACGTGACTTTAGCGAAACCTGTTGGTAATGCGCGTGATCAAGAGACATGGGTTTGTACAAAAGAAGATGTTGATCAGCTTAAGCACTTAGAAACTGAATATAACGTCTTTACTCATATGTCTCCTTCGTATGGGCAGCCGGGTAAGTGTATAACCGTGAAAGGTATTAATACCATAAATCATGATGGTGAGCTCATACCCTGTCCTTACATGGATTTATCAATTGGTAACGTGACTAAAGAGCCACTGAGTGAGATTTTAAATCGTGGCATGAAAAATGAGTGGCTTGGACCTTACAGGGATGAATGTATCATAGGTGAGCACCCTGAATTTATTCAGTTTCACAACAAAGCCGTATCAGATTGGTTGGAAAAATCTCCATTACTTCCAGTTCCCTATTTGGAGGGTTTTGGGCGCAATCGAATATTGGATTAGTTAAGATTACAAACCCAAGCAACTCAAAAGAACTTTAGGAAACGTAATGCAGTTTAATGCACTTGGCCGAAAGATCCCTACTCTTGAATGCAGAGTTTTTAACAAAGCCGAATCTCGCTTCTATAAAACAAGCAAACTACTCATTGATCGTGAGGATCAACATACCAAAGCGCAAGCGTATAATTTAATTGGTGAGTTTACCTCGTTTGAATCAATTGAACATGAACACCAAACTCTCCTCAACTTAATACAAAACAATTCTGATTATCAAAACATACTGTTGGGCACCTGTATCCCTTTTGCAGTGTCTATGTACGAGTTGGAGCTAGATATAGGATCGCAAATCGAGAAAAGATTCTTGCCGATTTTGAAGGAAAATTACGAGCAAAGCAGAAAGGGTTCTTGGTTTAAGGCAATACTTCAGGGCGAAAATTTTCTTAAAGACTCTTTAAAGGTTGTTGAGGGAACAGGTTATGGTACATTCATGCATGCAGTGCAATCTCGATGTGTAGTCGGATATTATTTCCCAACAGCATTGCAAGAATATGATATAGCATCTCAAAGAAATCAGCTTAATATTTTGCCCAGTGATGTGGATTTTAACGTATGTGTGTCGGGGCATATTGAAGCATTTTATTCTTTACTGATGCATCCAGATCTTCTTTTTGTACGAGACAGTTATTCTCCAATTTTATGTTTATCTGCATTAGAGCATGTTGATCCTCGGATGGTGCCAATTTTTAAATCTTATGGCCCCCATCTTGAGTTCTGGTTGTTAAGTCAAATGATGACACCAACGCAAACCCAGGTATCTGAACAATGGTCTGGCGGTTTGACAATATACAAATGCCTTTAAGTGACAATATATGACCAATTCTTATTCGCGGCTTAAAAAATTGTTTCAATTGATATGACTGATCAAACTTAATTGTAGCTTTTGATCAGGTTGCCTATCTATTTTTAGCACGGCTTGAAAATTTATTAAGATTCCCTTCACCAAGATTGTGGCAAACAACGGCCAGAGCGATTTAAATAAATATAATTAGTTTCACACAATACGACCCTCTAGGTCACCAAAAAACACTCTGAGTAAGTTGGTTAGAGAGGTACTTTTCTAGCATTCTGTGCTCTCACCATCCATGATAGGCTATGAAAATTTACTTACAGATGCAGAGTGGTTTGCCCTATGTATTGCCGTCACATAAGGCGATTTTTTTTATGACTTATACAATATATGGTTATAAAACTTGTTTTTTACTTCAAAATGTATCACACTGATACTTGATTAAGGGATTGTTACCTCTGCCCCTTAACCATTGGAGGCCATCATTTCTCCCTAGTAATCCCTGTAGTCGCTAGAAGGCCTCCTCTCACCTTCCGCCGTAACGTGTAAGGCAAAATAAAAATAGTCCGTCGCCCCACGTGTGGAGCGCATCTTTATCAATAAGACTGAAGTAAGATTGTTTAGTTAAATAGGCTGCCCACGGACTGGGCGTTGACCGCCATTCCGGTGAGCACGCACCTTGCCGACACCATTCATGTCGCCCTGGGCCGTCTCACAGGAACTGAGGGCCAGTGTAATAACCGTACTGCCAATAATTTTCTTCATGTCTGTGCTCCGTTTTTATTTTGAGATACGACCCCAGGAGAGTACGGCACAATGCATTATTAGTGGTGCCGAGAGTAGGTGTATCCGGAACGCAATTGCCCTCCGCTAAAAAGGTGTAATTTGCGTCTGGAGTTTATATGTGACACACACTGTACCATGTTGAAGTGTAAACAGTGATTTCGTCATGCAGAGCGAAGCCCTCACCACAATTACCGCGCGCTACAGCCTGCGCGAGGATAGGATTGTCGTCGACGGCGTAATCCACACGGGCGACGAGCTGCAGCTCGCCTTCACGCAGCGCCTGGCGCGCGCCCTGGTCGCCGAACTTGTCCGCCAAGTGAGTACGCGCACCGACAATCCGCTCCTTCATGACTTCGCCCAGGATGAGGCGATTAGCACGAAGCCGCAGTCCGACGCCGTGCAAGTCTCTGGGGGTCAGGCCGCCTGGCTCGTAACCCACGTCCACTTCCAGGAGATTGACGGCGGCGCGCGCGTCATATTCACCGAGGATGACGAGCGCGCAGTTCACCTAGACTGCGCCGAGGCGGTCCTGAGAAACCTCATAGATATTTTTCACAAGTCTTTCTTAGCGGCTGAGTGGGATTTGGGCGTATTTCCGGCTTGGGCCGCCGGCGAGGCCGGCGTAGCTCCGCAGTCGCAGGTTATAAACTGAAGAAATTTAAGCAGAGATCTTAGGTCAGGCTGAGGCTCTGTCGCTCAGGAAGTCCGCCGTTGAAGCTGCGGCGTCCGGATCCGCCACCATTGCCAGGGCCTCACCCTCGTACTGTGACTTGAAATTAACAAGGGTCTCCAAAATGGCGTCACTGAAATCGTCCACAACGATCTGGGAACTTAAATCCTCTGGTATCGAGGCTGACGTAGCACCAAAATTTTCAAGTGTCTCCCTTACGTAGTCGACGCCACCCGTCAGGCTCCTCAAGATATTTCCGTTGGCGTCGTTAATTGTGGCAAGTTGATCCGTCACCCCGCCCGCGTCATTTTTAATCGACATGATATCGACCACGGGTGCGTACATACGCCCGGTTGCCTGCCTCGCCGCCCTCACGATGTCACTTGAGCCCATGATTGCGTTCCAGTCTCTTGTGTCTTTATTTGAGCCGACGACGCCGTAGAGGAGTTCTGATGCCAGGCGAGAGGTGTCCTGCCAGTTCGAATTAGCATCTGCGTATAGGGCCTCAACGGAACGCCCAGACAGGGACTCCATCAGCTCGCGCATATTTGGCTTCCTGGGGTTGGCGGGGTCGTAGTCGTAGTCAGGATCAACCCAGCCCGGAATTTGGGGCGCCGCATCCGCCTGGGCCTTAATGGGTTCTGCTGCCGCAACTGGGGGAGTAGTGTGGTCACTATCCAGGGCAGTCTCCAAAATCGATGCAAATTGTGTATTTGCTTCTGCCGGGGTTTCCGTTGCCCGCACTTTGAGCGCCTCTAGAGAGGCCATAACTTGATCTATTCGTTCAGCGATTTCCATAGGCACCACCATATAATTTCAACGTATGGAGCAATTGCCGTGCCAAGCTAAGTGTTATGTCGCCTCATTAAGAGCCACGCTCATGTTTGCGTAAATTAACGCATAAGCTGAATGAACGTCCCGTCCAGCGAAACGCCAGCCAGATACCCGGACTGATTGAATATGGTCGTGTAGAGCGGCTGGGTGGGAGACAGTTTCCCGAAGGTATTCGTCACGCTCTCCCCGTGACGCGCGTAATTCAGCGTGCCGTGCAATGAGAGCTTTCCTCCGCGCCGGAAGGCCGCGAGTGTGTCGTCGTCCAGTATGTACACAACCTGTGAGTAGGACTGCGCGCCTGCGTTCAATCCCGCGTTGCCGCCCGCGAGCCGAACCTGAGAGAGTATTATTCCATCCCTGACGAGGTAGCCCTCGCCGTAGGTGCCCCCGAAAAGAAGGCCAGCCTTAAGAATTTTCGGAAAGACCACCTGAGCCACGGAGGCGTCATAGAGTGTCTGATTCTCCAGGTAGCGCGCACTCGCGGCCTCAAGCGTGCCCTGAATGCGGTCGGGCCCCACAACGACACTCGAGGGCAAGTTATTTTCGACCCGTTCCGCAACGTTGCAGGCGGCCAGTAGGGCGCACACTAGAAGATATTTCACTATTTTCATGTCAGAACTCTCAGCTGAAGCCGCGCACCGGCGCCGCTCAAATCAACTCTATTTTTCATGAGGCGCCCCGCGATTAGTCGCGCAGCGCCTTGTCTTTCGTCTTGGCGATGGGCTGCCAGAAGTAATCCAGCACCGTGCGCTTGCCCGAGAGGACGTCAATGGACGCCACCATGCCCGGCAGCACTGTCACGGCACTGCCGTCATCCTCGTAGAGTTCCCCGTCAATGGAGACGTCCACAAGGTAGTACTGCTCGCCGGTC
>Ga0255753_1003154_pt1 | contig 17419 bp, 15 predicted proteins | sample 041ome_10_FD_179953 | JGI IMG/M metagenome (GOLD analysis project Ga0255753, IMG submission 179953) | Coastal salt marsh microbial communities from the Groves Creek Marsh, Skidaway Island, Georgia - 041412US metaG (version 2) | ecosystem: Environmental > Aquatic > Marine > Intertidal zone > Salt...
CGTCAACTTTTTGTAAAAATATAAAACATTACTTAAAAGTTTAATCAACATTCTTAATTATAATGGAGGGAAACTTTTTAAGTAGGTATAAAAACAAACTTGAATACTGGATCAATCTTATTGAGACAGATCCCTCCAATAAATGTAGGTACGAATCTGAAATGTCTGACTATATGATTAGATGTATGCCCTATATGAATCAATATGCGGATGAAGCCGAAGAGGTTACAAACACTGACAATATTTTTAATGTCAAAGAGACGGTGGGACTCCAACGGAAAGATATATTTAGGGATTACCTCATAGATGTGGAGAATCAAAATATAACGAGACCAAGTGAGCGTCATGTAGAACAATGTCAAACCTGCTCTACAAGTAATGTGATTCACATTCAAGATACAAGTGAACTTGTGTGTGATTCGTGTGGACTTGTCTTAGCATGCCTCATTAGTGAAGAGTTGACATATAGGGAAGAACGAGAAACTTCTGAGAAAGTTGTTAATTATAGTTACAAGAGGGAGAATCACTTCAACGAATGGCTCAGTCAGTTTCAGGCACAGGAAATGACGACGATACCCGATGAAGTCATGGAGCAATTGAGATCAGAACTCAAGAAGATGAAAATTAAGAACCTTGAGGATATTACACACGCCAAAATACGAGGACTCCTCAAGAAGTTGAGACTCAATAAGTACTATGAGCATGTTCCATATATAACCAATATTCTGAATGGTATTAGGGCACCCAATATGCCACAGGAACTCGAGGAGAGGTTGAGGATTATGTTCAAGGATATACAAAAACCTTTTGACGACAATTGTCCATCAGAGAGGAAGAACTTTTTGAGTTACTCCTATGTTCTCTACAAGTTTTGTGAACTTTTGGGGGAAGATGAATACCTCCAATACTTTCCCCTCCTCAAGTCCAAGAGCAAATTGTACGCACAAGATCAGATATGGAAGAAAATCTGTGCGGATCTTCAGTGGGAGTTTATTCCAACGATATAACAACATGAAGACTAAGTGTCCCAACTTTGATGTGTGCTATAAAATGAGAGACTCCCGTTTGAAAGTGTGTACAGCATGCTTTTGGAGATTTGAGAATAAGATACTTGAGTTTAAGGATGACATGGAATGTCCAGTGTGTAACGAATCCAGGAAATGTGTCCGTTTTAAGAAATGTGAACACTTTGCGTGTGTGTCACTGTGCTTTCCACGATTACATGAATGTCCAATGTGTTCAAAACTTAAAGAAGCTGGTATATCCTCAAGTAATGAATAAGTACGAAAGGTTCTGTGTAGATGAGGCACAGTATCATCTAAACAGAGCTCAAGAGCTTTTAACAGAGGGTCTTAGGGACCCAAAAAGGTACTACGACGAGGGTCAGGAGTTTTACAGAATGTTGGCTAAGATGTTTCCATTCATTGTTCTTCTACAACAATACAACGCACCTCAACCTCACGATTCGGATGAGGAGGATAGTTTATCAAGTACGCAATCTTCAGTCCCATCAGACGAAGATAGTTTTGAGCCTGTAACTCAGCCTGCTCGTTAAGGGTCTTGATTGTTTTGAACTCAAGAACAACTGTGTTGTTTATGATGATATCAGCCCTAAGGTTCCCAATTATATGTCCCTCAAATGGGACAGGTACAATTCTCTCACTCTCATATTGAACACCATATTTTCGTAGAAGTACCTCCATAGCATTGTGGTATACTCTCTCACTGTATCCAGCACCCAGTTGAGAATATATCTTTTTGGCGAGAGCCTCTACATCTACCATGGGTGTACTTGGAAATGAAGCTTTAATATAATTTTTACTTACACAATCCACGGCGTCTATCATAGCTTGTATATACTCTTCATCATCTTCACCCCATAGACTATCTACATTAATAGGTTCTTTAGGTTTACATTTATTACCGTAATAATTAATCGCATTTGTGAGAGTTCTTTTGGTCATCTTTGTTTTATGAAGTATTTCATTTTCCGACTCATTATTCAAATACATTAAATAAGCCAAACGCCGAACTCTAGAGTTTATAGCACCGAGAGTTCTTTCATGTACTTTTGAAATTTCAGATATGGACATATTTGTATCCAAAGCATGTAATAACTTTTCATCTTCTTCTTGAGTCCATGTATTATAAGATAAATTACCAAGTGATCCGTTTGGAAATCTTTTTTTGACCCATTCTCTGCTACGCTCACCCGACATAACTTACTTTTTACCATTCGCTTTAATAATCTTGTTCTTCAAGTTTGGAGTCAGGTTGTAACCCGTCATATTTTTGAAAGCCTTGGTGTTACCTGCTTTCGCAGCAGCCCTCGCCATTGTAGCCGAGGGGGCATTGAGGGTTCGTGGGACCGCAACTTTCTTAAATGGGAGGAACTTGAAACTATTCTCTCTATTCTGACCAACAACCATGATTGAATTCTTATTGAAGTTTTGAGCAATCTTTGCTATACTCTTATCCTTGGAGGATGCCACAATTGTCACATTGGGGAACCATCTCCGAAGGATACGCATCTTGTTCTCAACGGGTAATGGGTTTTTAGCATTACCCACAGAGTGGGACACAACGACAATTGGGGTCTTGTTAGCGCGATGCGCTGTCTCAATGACTTGTTCAATCATGAGTCTGTGACCCTTGTGAGGTGGATTGAAGCGGCCATATGTGAAGACAACAGACTTCATTAATAATGTCGGAGAATATAAATGTGGACCTCTTGGTGGCCCCTAAAATTTGTACGAATATCTTCCTCAAAATCTATGAGTTACTTGTGGGGTGAATAGGGGTGCTTGTGAACCCACAGGTTACACACCCACTTCTCACCAGACTTTACAGGTCTACCACCGTGTAAAGCCTTGGATGTCATGAGTTCGTAGTTATCAAGGGTATGGAAGAAGAGGGCATCACCCGCCTTGAGTTTGTACTTCTTTTTCAAGTTGGGGAACTCGGTCTCCCCACCCTCATATTCGTCATTGAGCGCGAGAATCACGGTGTACATTCTCTTGTTACCCTTTGTATCACTAAATGTATCTTGGTGAGGTTTATAATGACCACCTGGTCCGTATCTCAAGACCTGGAGATGTTCACAGTTCGTGAGGGGTCTATCCGTGAGCGAGACACACTTTTCACAGACACGCTTCACCACTGGATCATCCATATCAAGCCATGCGGTCTCACTGTCACGGATCTTCTTGTCTATGATCCGATTTTCAGCTACAGTTGAGACATCCAATTTACTACTGGCCTTCTTCATAATGTGCTCTCTCTCCTTTGGTGTGACAAGACCTCTTACAATCCTGGGTTCTTCATAAGTTGGTATCAGGTAGAGAACCAACAATATAAGAGCCACAATTATAAGGATCATCTTACATTTAGAAAAGATTAATAATGGGAGGAGTCACACAATTGTATCTCTTCTGAATGGTCCTGATAACATCACTGGCATATTCAACCAACTTTACAGCTATATCTATGATTTCGTCCACCCGACCCTGGTCAAGGGTATATTGTCTGAGAAGATCTCCACCAGTATCCACAACCATTCTATAGATGTTTACGATGTCTCGGTGTCTCTCCCTCTGTTTGTCCCTCCTTTGAAGTTCCTTTTTGAATGCTTTCTCCTCAAGTTCATTGAGCATGTAGGCGACACGAAGGTACCGATTGTCGTCATCGTATACATCACCATATCTGTATATGAGGTCGCGATCCAACTTGTATAGTACCATAGCGAAACGCATGACATCATCTGGCGCATCAATCTCTCGCAACTCCCTAAATGTGGGGACCCCACCACAGGGAATATCGGCATGCTCTCTCCCAGAGATCCTCCCCCTTTTAAACTCCATGTAGTGTGGATTGTGAATTCGCCCAGTCTCAATTTGACCCGTGCGCCAATCAAAGGCTGTATGGCAATCTGGACACCACATCTGGGCACACCCAGACAATTTCTGAATCATCGTTCCACATTTGGGACAGGGCTTTGTATCCTTTTTGAGGAGTTTCATAGTCTTCACAGCGTCGGGGTCGCATATGTGCCCATCACCAACCTCTTCATTACAGTGCTCACAAAAGTGTCGGTCACAGAGACCACAAAACCAATCCTCATTCATAAAACCTTTACATTCCTCCATGGGGCATTTACGAACAAACTTTTTGGGTGGCTCACCTACAACAAGTTCACCCCCATGTCTGAGGCGTTCCAACTCCCTGTAACTCTCTTCCATATCTTCCCGAAGATCCAGGATATCTTGGGGTATTGGAACATTTGGTGTGACTGGGACATATATCCCATGTTTGTTGTGAAGTTCAATAAGACGCCGACGTTGTTCATTAATTATCTTATGTATCTTTCGCATGGCTCTCACTCTCTCAACTTCGGGTTGAGTCTCGGGCATACGAGCTTTCTCCCTCTCAAATAGAATTGTCTCCCGATGACGACGAAGTTCTGTGTTCCGGAAGTAACGGGTACACCATGTGTCTACGAACTCCCGATTCCACGCGTTCTTACATCCCATACAGTGAGGGTCATCCACGATGGAGAGGAGGTACCTCTGTGAACACGCACGACAACTTTGTAAATCACAGAAGGGGCATTCAACCTTTTTGTGATTTATTTTGTTGAAACTTTCACAACATACATCACAATTTTCCATTAAAGGAAAATCGTCTCATATCTTTAATATCAAACCCATCACAGCCATGAGTACGTACCCAAATTTACATGGTTTCGTTGGTACAGGTTCTGGCTCTGGCTCTGGTGTGGGCTCCCTCTCGGGTTCGGGTTCTGGAACTCGCTTTTTACCCATCAAATAGGCATACATATCTGGTATTTACATATATTTTTCTTTGACCCAATCACGATCCTTCTTGAAGATCTTGGACAACTTTGGATCTGTTCTCTTGAAGAGGATCATCAAAACATTGAGGCGTCTAAAGAGACCCAGGGGTGGCTCACCCGCACGAATTACACGCGCAAGTGCGCGATGACGAGCAAGTGGGGACTTATCCCTAACATCACTGTAACCATGGGCGCTGAGGATACCTGAATTGCTAATTGGAATAATCACTTTGGATTTCATCTAATATTGGGTGAGATTTTTATCGTCTTCTCCTTTTTTGCTGTTGTCTGGATACTTGCGCACGGGTACGGTTCTTGGCCTTCATCTTTTTGGTTCTGGGTGCGACGCGGGTTTGTTGTCTTGGTTGGGGACCGGTAGCTGGTCGGCGAGCACGAGCATCACGAGATCTGGCATTGGAGATGACTTTCGCAGGATCATTACCCCTCTCCAATCGTTGCATAAACTCCTTTCTGTTAGATCTCTCAAGGCCACTCATACCTTGGAGCATCCTCGCCGTGTTTCCTCTCAACTTGGCTTGCTTCTGTCTCTCATATTCGCGCGTCTTCTGTTCTCGTTCCTTACGCTGTCGCGCTGCTTCTTGTTCTCTCCCCTTTCGCTCAGCTTCAAGTCTCTGCTTAGCCGAGCGATCGCGCTGTAACTTGTCGGCATTTCTCAATACCGCACGAGCATCTTCTCCCTTCGCCACTCTATTCATGAAACGCTTTCTATTGTCACGCCCCAACTTGTTCATGGATTGAAGCTTGGTGGCAGTCTCCCTCGTCGCACGATCCTTGGTATCGCGCTTCGCCTTGGCAATGCGCTCCAATTCTTGAGTCTTTTGACTCAAGTCGTCACGATAAGCCATAAAGTTTTTGAGGTACCGCGATTGTTCTCGTGGTGGGAGATCTTTGACTTCCGATTCGGTTCTTGCCTTGAGCTTCAACTTACTGTCCAAAAGTCGTTCAATTTTTTGGAGTGATGCGTTATTTTCAGCTTCGCGGATAGCCGCCTCCCACTTTTGTCTGGCTTGAGACATATTATTACCGGTGGGTACGACACGCTTGACTTTATTGATGAGGGGTTGTCTCTTAGTAGATATCATCTTACGCGCGTCATTAAATATTGTTTTGTTCTTTGAATCATTCCACCTCTTCATGAGAGTTTTAAGATTGGAACCGGAGACACCAATCTTCTTGAGTTTTGTCTCCACACCGCCACGAATGCGGGTAGCGTCTTCTTTTCTCTCTTTGTTGAGAGCTTGAGCGTTGGCTAACACCTTCCGATCACCATTGGTAGCCAAACGGTTCATAAACTTCTTACGGTTCTCCCGTTGAAGAGAGGTAAGACTTTGAAGTTTGGTAGCGACGCGTTTTGTTTGAAGATTCCGACTTCTTTTCTTGGCCTCCTCCATCTTCTTTTTGGCTTCTTCAGCTTTCTTCTTATCTTCAATCATCTTCTTTTCCATTTCTTCCTTCTTCTTCCTCTCCTGGTTGAGAGCTTGAGCATTCGCTATAACCTTATTGGCACCATTGGTGGCCAAACGGTTCATAAACTTCTTACGGTTTTCGCGTTCAAGTGATGTGAGACCTTGAAGAGTGGTAGCAACCTTTTTGGTTTGAGCATTTTTAGCCTTGCGTTCTTCTTCAGCCTTCTTTTTAGCCTCTTCTTCAGCTCTCTTCTTGTCTTCAATCATCTTCTTTTCCATTTCTTCCTTCTTCTTCCTCTCCCGATTGAGAGCTTGAGCGTTAGACACAACCTTCCGAGCTCCATTTGTGGAAAGTCTATTCATAAACTTCTTTCGGTTCTCCCGTTCAAGGGAGGTAAGACCTTGGAGTTTAGCAGCCACATTCTTCATTTCCTGTTCTTTGAGTTTCTTAAACCGCAATGCCTCGGCATTCTTCCTCTTTTGAGCTTCTTCTGCGATGCGCTTCTTTTCCGCTTCAAGTTTTCGCGCACTCTCCTCTTCCCTCTTGATCTTCTTTCTCTCGTCATTGAGTGCCACGGCATTAGAGACAACTTTTTGTGGTCCATTCTCGTTGAGACGCCCCATAAACATCTTTCGGTTATTTCGTGTGAGATCCGTTAGAGTTCGTAGAGATTCTGCCACATTTTTAGTCATTTTATTCTTAGCCTTTCGGGCACCTTTTCTACTTGCGTTGAGCTTTTCAGCTTCTTTGAGGACATCACCCGCTGATTCCCTCTTAAGTCTATTTTTGAATTCGGCCCTCTCATCAGCCGTTACATTTGATAGCTTTTTGAGTTTAGCTTCGGTGTTCTTAATCAATTTTTCAACCTCAACCTTTTGTGCCGCAACATTTGCATTCACAAGACCCTTGATTGGTGACACATTCACATGGGGTGTATTGAGCTGTTTGAGGTACACATTCTTTTTGAATTGTGGGATGGAAGCCTTTCTCACATAGTTTCTCACGGCATCCTTGTCCTTTTCATTATCAGCATTCTTTGCCTTTGATACAGCGATCAAATCATCAATGAGAGCCTTTCCATTTTTGAAATCCGACATGTATTCTTCCATCTCTTTACTTGTGAGGTGCTTGAGACTTCTGAGATGCTTCTCAAGTTTCTTTTCATCTTGGAGCCTCTTGGCTTCGGCTTCTTTGCGTTTCTTTTCCTCTTCCGCAGCTTCCCGAGCCGCACGCTTATTCTTGACAGCTTTATTCAATATATTACCTTCAAGTTTGATTGGATTTATATCTGTATTTGCGTTCGTAACCTTCTTCAAGAGGGATGTCCTTTGGTTTGAAGTGAGGTTATTGAGATCATTGAGGTACACACTAAGTTCAGACTTCTTTCGTGCAAACTCATCATTTCTACCCTTGAGAACACTATTGAGTTCTCTGATTTCCTTTTTGATTGTGTTCATATTTGTGTTGAGTTCAACGCGATTGAGGAATGAATTTTTGTTGGCGTTTGGTAGCCGTGTGTTACTCATATATTCACGAAGATCGTCTCGCTTGGCGTTGATAGCTCTGGCATTCATTTCTCTTCGGCGCTCGTCGGCCTCCTTCTTGAGTTTTTGGGGAGTTGAACGGCCATTATTAAACTTCTGAAGTAAATTGGTTCCATTCACACCCAAATTATTAAAATAATTGGAAAGCTCTTGGCGTTGTGCAGCCTTGGTTTTTATGACATTGTTTATCTGGGTCGCGCGATTTTTGAGATTGTTCAAACTCACCGCTTCACTATCAAAGTTTTTGAGAATGGCTGCTCGGTTGGCATTGCTAATATTGAGACCATTCATATGCTGTACGAGATTCTCTCTGTTTTGTGCCATCTTTTCTGTGACTCGTTGGATGAGGATCGCATTCGCTTCATTACTGGCGTCTTTCAATGAGATGCTATTGTCAGCATTAAACTTATTGAGAACCGTTTGAGCGTTAGCGTTAGAGAGGCCAACCTTCTTGAGATACTTCTCAACTTCAACTCGGGTGGCGAGACGCTTTTCAATGCGTCGCTGTTTTGAAAGTTCTTCAATAGTCGCCCTCAAAGATGTTAAAGTGGCATTCTTGTTGGCGTTAAACTTATTGAGAATACTCGTCTTATTTGAGGCGTTGAGATTTGTCCCATTGAGAATGGCTTCAAGTTCACCGCGATTTTGGGCACGCTTTTGGGCAATTCTCTGGTTTCTCAATTTTACAGCTTCATTTCTGAGAGAATTCACAGTTGCGTTTGACTTGTTGAACTTATTCATGATTGTGTTTCTATCTGCGACATTCATATTGAGACCATTGAGTGTGTTGTAGAGTTCTATTCTCTCACGAGCTCGTTTCTCGGCGATTCTCTTCGCCTTGAGATCCTTTGCTTCATTCAACACAGAGTTCAGGGTGACATTTCGTGTGTTAAACTTATTCAACAATTCCTTTTGGTCACTGTTGGGAAGGTTCTTTATAGCGTTTGTGAGAGTGTTGCGCTCGGCACCTCTCTTGGCAATTCGTTTGAACTCCTGGGCTTTATTGCCTTCGGTCTTGGCGTTATTATAAGACAAATTCTTGTTTATAATATTTTGTTTGTTCTTGTTGTTCAACAAATTGAGACCATTGAGGTATTCCCTAATTTGTCTGCGAATCTCCTTGCGCTCTTCTTCATTTCGCGCATTCTTCAATTGTCTCCCCCGATTTCGGAGAGTGTTGAGACTTCTTGGATCCGCGTTATAGTTCTTCAATAAGAGGTTCACATCTGGAGTATTCAGTTTCAATTCATCGGAGAGATACAAAGTCAATGTACCTCTATTTCTATCAATTGTCTTTGCCTCTCTCTCACGAGCATTGTTTTGGAGTTGATTGAGACCAGTTGTCTCATCATTAAATTGTTCCAATAACGCATCACGATCCGACTTGTTCAGGTAGAGGGTATTCAATAAGTTTGAAAATCCCTTGCGAGCTGCGGCCTTGCGTTTGGCATTTAAATCCGTCTTATACGCTGTGGCACTATTTTTCACAACTTTCAAATTCTTACCATCATCAAGATTTTTGAAGAATATTCTCTTTGAATTGTTATTGAGACCCAAGTTTGTCATGTGGTTATTGAGATTAGCCTTTTCGGCAGCTCGCCTTTGTTTAGCTCGTCCAACGGCTGTATTGGTTGCCAATTGTTTGATGGCGTTCCAGTTTGTAAAGTAACCATTGAGTTTTGAAGTAATCTCAGTTTTGTTCTCGGGTGTAAGATTTTGGAGAGTATTGAGGTAGTCATAAAACTCTTCTTCACTCTGAGCATATCTTTCATCCTTTCTTGACTTGTTAATTTCTTTAGCTCTGTTTGAAAGAACTTTGGAGTTTGTGTTGGTATTATCAAAGTTTTTGAGAATACCATTTATGTCATTTTGGGTGAGGTTGCTCAATCCCTTGAGAACATTCATAAGCTCTCCTCGTTTTTTAGCTTTCAAATTCGCAAACTTTTGATCAGCAACTTTCTTGGCTTCAATCTTGAGCGCCGCGAGATCATCTTGGTTTTTATTGAGTTTATTGATGAATGGTTTTTGTTCACCCGCATTGAGACCTTGTTGATTCATGAACTTTTTGAGATTTGCAAGTTGCTCAGTCTTGATACCAGCCTTCTTTTTGGCATCAAAGTTTGAGGCGTTCTTCATAATGGTATTCAAATTGACATTCTTGTTGAAATTGTTAAAGAACTTTTGCTTTTCTCCATTGTTGAGACTGAGTTGGTTGAGGTGCAATCCCAATTTTATCATGTTTTTAGATCGTTTTTCAGCAATCTTATTTTGAAGTGTTTTGTTCGCCAATTCCTTTGTGGCATTGAAGTTGAGATTTTGAGCCAATATATTTCGTTTATTATTGGCGTTTAGACCAAGCTTGTTTATGTAATTGGACTTTTCACGGTTGAGTGCGTTCTTCTCATTTTGAGCCTTCTTTTTGGCGATGGCATTGGCTTCATTCATTAATGGTTCCAACTTTTCACGGTTCAACTTGTTGGTCAGGTTCTTTATTTCCTGGTTGTTGAGACCAAGTTTTCTTCCATGGTTTGTGAGTACTCCCACATTAGCATTTCTCTTTTGTTGAATGCGCGACGCCAAGATGGCGTTTGCTTCTTGTTTGAGATTTGTGAGAGAAATGTTACTATTCACATTAAACTTGTTGAGAACCACCTTTTGATTTTCTGGTGACAATCCTTGTGTCTTCATATATTCTTCAAGTTCATCGCGATCTTTGCCACGCTGTGACTGAATTATTTTTGTCACCATCGCATTCAATTCACTTCGCAAGGTGATGATGTTGGCATTTTCAGAATTCAACCTACGAATAAATGCGTTCTTGTTTGTGTTTGAGAGGATTGACCCCTTCACATTTGAAGCAAGCTTAGCTTTGTTATTGGCAAGCTTCGCATTTTGAGCATTCTTGATCATCTTATTAACTTCAAGTTGAAGTGTTCTAAGATTTGCCTGGTTCGCATTGAAGCGTCGTTCAATATTAATCTTAGTGTTTCTTGAAACATTGGCGGTTTCAAGGTATTCCATCAAGGTTTTCTTGTTTGCCGCCTTTTGTTCTTGAACTCTCTCACTCTTCAACTCTTGTGCAACCTTTTGAAGTGCATTCACAGTGAGTGTGTTACTATTGTACTTGTTCAACATTGTCCGTCTATCACCGTTATTGAGACCGAGGTTGACGAGGAACTTTTCAAATTGTGCCTTCTCATTTGCCTTTTGATTGGCAACTCTTTGGTTTGAGAGTGTCTTCGCTTTGTTATGGTTCCTGTTATTACTACTCAGGAGACTCCGTTTGTCGTCATTTGTGAGACCTGGAAGAGTATTCAGGAATGAGGCATACTCCTTGCGTTTCGCATTCATATTTTCAGCATTTCGGGTGGACTTGATATTTTTAGCTTCTTGGATGAGGCTATTCACATTACGGTTACCATTAGTAAACTTTCTCATAATGGAATTCTTATTCACCTGATTGAGACCAAGTTCATCCAGTCGTGTTTCAAGTTGTACTCGCAACTTTTCAATATTAGCAGAACCCTTCGCTTCTTGGAGCTTGAGGGCTTCCGCCTTGATTGAGTTTATGTTAGCCCCTTCATTTCTGAAAAGGCGTAGGAATTCATTCTTGTTAGATTGATTAATCTGGAGGGGTGTCAAGAATGAGAGAAGATTTTGTGCCGTCGCATTTTTCTTCTCCTCTATCCTTTTCTGAAGGAGATCGTCTGCCATCTTTCGCATTGTATTCGCGTTGACATTGTCAGTGACACTTTTAATGAGAGCCTCTTTATCGGCGGCATTCAACTTGTTGTAGTTTTGAAGAATGGTACGGAACTCATCTTGCTTCTTTGAGAGTTTCTCTGTCTTCTTTTGAGTATTCAATTGACGAGCTTCCTCAATGAGAGCATTGATGTTTGAACCATTTGCACGAGCTCTATTTAGGAATAAAGTTTTGTTTGTGTTATTGAGACCTGTTGTCTTCAAGAACATGATCATCTTTTCTTCATTTGAGCGTACAACATTCGCTTTCTCATCGGCTTTGAGTTGTGCTTCAACTTGAATTTGCTTGAAGTCATCAGTGGCCATTCTTCGCTTGAAAGCATTCTTGTTCGTATTTGAAATATTCAAACTATCCAAGAATGAAGCGAATTGATTTTCTTCTTCTTTAGCCGCCTCGGCTTGGACTACAATATTTTTCCTCTTCCCCTTACCGAGTTGTATTTGGTTGAGGAACTTTTGTTCTCTCTTGAGTCCGAGTTGCTTAACTCTGGCAACCGCCAATTCAAGAGCAAAATCTTCATTAGCTGGGATTGGTTTGGTATTATTTATGGGTGGTAACTGTGGTCCTTGGACAAGACCAGTATTTAAGTAGTAACCCAATCCCTTTTCTCCTTTTCTAAAAACATAACCTTCTTTTGAACCTTTGAACTTATTTGCGGCGACAAAGTTCTTGTTTTCCTTCTTACCGAAAAGTCCCGCGAAAAAACCCTTTTTCTCTGGCTTCACCGACTTCACGGCACTTCTCGTTCCACCCAAAAATTTAGGTTGTCCACCTTTCGCAAAGAGACCACCCGTTGGAAATGTCACTTTTGAGTTCTTATTCTTTGGACGATTCACTCGGTTCACCTGGTTCACATTGGTGTTCACACGGTTCACATTGAAGTTCGTGTTCACACGGTTCACATTGAAGTTCGTGTTCACACGGTTCACATTGAAGTTCGTGTTCACCCGGTTCACATTGGTGTTCACACGGTTCACATTGTTCACCCGATTCACATTGGTGTTCACACGGTTCACATTGGTGTTCACCCGATTCACATTGTTAACATTGTTCACTGCTGTGTTGTTCACTGCTGTGTTGTTCACTGCTGTGTTTACATTGTTGTTAACGGAGACAACCCGCGTTCTTCTCGCGAACTTGACGGGTTCGTGTACTTTCATGTATCTGAGACGCTTACCAATGGCATCAACAATTTGTCTCTTCGTCATCTGATCAACATTCTTTAGGTCAACCTTGCGAGCAATCCGTTTGAGATCGGCTCTCTTCGTGGATGTGTCAAAAAGTTGTTCATAATCATTTGGCTTCAATGGGGACTTTTTATCAACAAGATAAGTTCTTGTTGAATTCATCACCATTGGTGGAAGAGGCAATTTGCCGTCCTGAATATCTTGGTAGGCTTCACATATCTCTTTCTTTGTTAGCTTAATATCTACCCCGGCGTTGATCTTAATCAATTTCCTAAGGTTTTCTATATCTGCGTCGGGGTCACACGCATTCATTGTTTTATATTAAGTTAACAAAAAAGTGGAGCAAATTATTTAATAGTGTAGTAGCCTATATTATACAATTTAACCTTATCTTCATAGGGCATATTGAAGTCAAATATGTTTGTATCAGCTACATTTATTTCAATCATTTTTGTATATTCACTATATTCAACTCTATTTGTGAGAGTTGAACGAATGAGGGATTCCACAAATTGTCGTGGATTATTTATTTCTTCTTGGTATACCCGATCCATTTTGAGTTTGATACATGTAATTTCATGTGGCTTTTTATCAAGAAAAGGTGCCATTGGGTATTGTTCTTGCGTTCCACCATCTATATAACTCTTACCGTTATATTTACCACACGCAAATATGAGAGGTATTGCCATACTCATACACACAGCATCTATAACCTTCATATTAGGATGTGTATCACGAGAAAAGTAGTCTGTGGTGGAACTATTGAGACAATATGCCGATACATAAATCTTCATATCCAACTCTTCAAATGTGGGATCACATCCACATATTTCAACAAGTTTTTCACGAATAGGTTTTAAATCAACAAAACCAAATTTGTTAAAGAAGGATCCTATGCGTATTTTAACAAATTTGGGGACATCTAAATCAAGAGCCATATCCATAATTTCATCTACGGACATCCCCAAAGCCAAAAAGAGGGCTAAAATAGAACCCGCAGATGATCCAGATATTTCCTTCACATCTACAAGTCTGGATTCAAGTGCTTTGAGGGTTCCGATCATTGAGTATATACCCATTGAAGCTGGACCCAAGACAAGGTACTTCATCCTCCTATTTAATAGAACTGAGGAAATTGACGACGCAAAAGCGCGAAGACCACCGCGAAAACGATCGCGTGGGTCAAAGCTGCTGGAAGGCTGGTTTGACCGGATCGGAGAAGACCTCCAGAACCTGGGGGGATGGTCAACAAGAGACCTGGGCTCAACGCCAAGAAGAGAGTTGTGGTCACAATCAAATCGGTCTTCGTCAAAACGAGACCCATCGCCTTCGCGACGAGGCTGTACACGAGGAAGAAAACGAGGGCGTGGAAGAAAATAGCCATTTGATTTGTCTTTCCGTTCGCGATTTTGAGACTGCGCCCGTCGGTGGTCAAAAGAACGCCTGGGCTGAGCGCCAAAAAAAGAGCGGCTGGAATGGCAACTTTTTGGGAGGTGATATCTGGGAGCATGGTTAATATATAGTTATATTATTTTGCTTAGTATGCTCTGCTGCAAACTTAACCCAATGATCAAATGTAGCACCGGGCATGAATTCATCATAGAGACCTGTATCTTCCAAGTATTCTTGGATATGTCTCCAGATATACGACAAATTTGATTCATACGGAATCCAAACAAAGTCACAATCACCGTGGTGTTCATTGTAACAAAACTCCGCGAAATCGGAAAATGTACATTCCGTCATGAGTGTATGTTCAAGGAATGCATCGTGAATAAGTTGTTCAACACGTCTCCACAATTCCCATAGTTCATCTGAGTATTTGATTTGCCAATCTTCAACACTGAGATGAATGTCATCTTCACATTCTTCTTCATCACTTGGGATAACATCGTATCCCGTTGTAGCTTCGTAGACGTACTGACTCCAAACCATGGTTATTACTTATCTTCCTTCTCGGCCTTCTCTTTTATCCCAGTTAATGAGATTGAAGTTGATTCCTTCACTTTAATAGTATCCTGGATTGCGTTAAGAGCCCCCTCCAACTTGGCTTCGTCACCACCAAAGAACTTGAGGAGCCCCTCCCGAATGGCATCCTTGTTCATACTTCCCTTGCGCACAGACTTGCGCAAACTAATCTTCCCTTTCCTGAGGTTAATGGTATCAATGCCCTGGCCAATCATATGACTTTTCACCGCCTCTTTGAGGCGCTTCTCTTCTTGGGTAAGGATCTTGATATCAGATTTTGCTTCAGAAAGTTGCTTCGAGAGCTCCACGAGCTTGGAAACGCTGTCGGAGAGTTCGTTAGGTACTGACATTATTTACATAAAGCTAAGATCTAATCTTTAAGCGAAATTAGCACAAAGAACGCATCATGGTATCTGGAACGATGGTAGAGTTGTTCCAAACAAATGGCTCTTTGGCATTTGGTGGTTCCGCACGGATTTGTTGGTTCGCGTTGCGAAGGGCGCCGCCAACGGACTCTGGGAAACCAATTTGTTGGCGTGGTTCAAGGAAGTTTTGACCCGCGAGGATGTCTTCTGGAGCGAACTCGCCGAAGTCTTCCGCAGACGCAACTTCACGTGGGAGGAGGGAGGAGGCGAGACCAGTACCCTTTTCCATGCCACACCCGTTACCTTGGGCTGGAGCCGCGGCGGATGGACCCGCAGCTGGCGCCATCTCAAGCATGGAATATTCGCGTTCACGAATGGAGTAAGCAGACTTGTTGTTCATAGTGAAGAGCAAGTAGACCAACACGGCGACCGCAGCCAGCATCGCGAGGTTTTGAGCACGACCCTTCTTCATCATCTTTTATATATGATAACAATTTTTTTATTGTTCGTCCACGAAGGCATACTCTTCTGGGTATGTGTCCAAGATTGGGTCTGGGTGAACTCTGACCTGGACAACATTCCATGAGGAGCCAAAAGATTTCTTGGCGAACCAGATGCCAGCAAATTCCAAAATGACGTCACAGGTCTTGCCTGGCTGAACATTTTCAAGGTCAACTTGTTCCTGCTGGGCGTTGAATGCCTTGGTAACTTCAATGCATTCGCCTGTGATTTGTTCGTCGGTCACACTTGGGGTATACGCACCTTGAATGACCTTCTCAGAAAGTTGCTTTCCGAACCAAGCTTCACAGTTTTCTTGAGCAGCCTCAAGGTTAAGTGTGTCAATGTCACCAATCTTCTTAAGGTTCTCTTCTGAGACGAGGTCAAAAACCATGTCTCCTGATACATCGGCAACCTTTACCTTGTTCAATTGAACCAAGCACTTTCGCTTTGTATCATTGAGAGCTTTTACGAAGTAGAGTCCGTCATCACCTTTAGCTGGGGCGTTGTACAACATATTATGTGTAAATTGCGTCTCAATTCTTTAACCCAATAAAGGGTATCATAGCGGCCTTCTTTATAATTGAGCGAGGCACCCATTTGTCACGCACTGGTTTATATCCATACAATAACTTAGTATAGTCAATCCCAGGTGGAATGTTTTTACCCGCAGTTGGTCTGTAGTTGTATTCATTCTTCACATACGACTTTGAGGTATTCTTGACCCACTCCTGTTTGTTGAGGTTGAACCGCTGGTTTCCATGAGTCTTTGCGTAGCCTGGGATGTTTAGGTTTGGCACAGATGTTTTCACACCATACACGAGTTGTTTGGAGAGACGCTCTTCCCGGGGCTTTGTTGTAAACTCCATGTAACGCGTTGGATCCACCTTGGCTGCGAGGGACATATTGACATTACCTTTTCTTCTTGACATGAATCGGACACTTCTTATCTTGTTGTGGGTTTGGTTATATATAGCGTTGATGCTGTCAGATGGACTGATCTTCGCAGTCTTGGTAATCATCTTGGCAAGTTTGTACATACGCTGACGATCTTTCTCCTTTTTCTCCGGGCGAAGACCCAACTTTTGCATCAGGTAGACATCGTCAAGGAGGAAACGCTTTCCAGCGACATAGAGACGCTTATCGTGGACCATCACACCCGTATCCTTATTTTTGTAGGTGACACCCTGCTTCTTTGATTGGATGGCTTCGTAGCCAAACTCTTTGGGTCTCATGAAGGGAATGTCCAACATACCACCGAGAACTTCTTGTGTAATTCTTCCCTTCTCAATTGAGAAATATCTAAGGTTGAGATCAAGTGCGAAAAGTTCCACATCAATGAAAATGTCACCCTTACCTGGTTCAGCGCCACGCTGAGACTTCTTCTTCTTGATGAGAAGGTAGCGCCGTGTCACATATGGACCATTTTCAGAGAAACCCAGACCAAGGAATCGCCCCAACTTGGTCTTTTGGGAAAGACGCTGTTTGATTTTCGTGTTGACGCGCCTCGCGATTTCACCCAATTTGTTCCACAAAAGGAGCTTGATACCCTGAAGTTTACCAAAGTATTTGTCGTCATATGGAATAGTGGGGATGAACTTTGTGTCTATATCACTCGTAACGAGGCGATCAGCTCTATCCAGATACATATTGAAAGCTTCACCTCCGGAGACAACGAGGTCACCCATGGGCTTGAGGAATTCTGCGAGTTCAGCCGCCGTTCTAAGAACAATGTCACGCACAGAGTCTGTAACAACAGCGTAGATCATCTTTTCAAAATTTTCCTTACCATGAACTCTGTGCACTCTCTTCCT
>Ga0255753_1003157_pt1 | contig 17388 bp, 18 predicted proteins | sample 041ome_10_FD_179953 | JGI IMG/M metagenome (GOLD analysis project Ga0255753, IMG submission 179953) | Coastal salt marsh microbial communities from the Groves Creek Marsh, Skidaway Island, Georgia - 041412US metaG (version 2) | ecosystem: Environmental > Aquatic > Marine > Intertidal zone > Salt...
GTTCTCATCTTCATTCCTTACGTCATTGCGATGAGATCAAAACCTCTCTTATGCAAATACTTTAAATGGTCTCATAGGTTTTGACGGGGAACACTGCCTAAAAATACAACTCACCAGTGACACTTTAAGAGTATGCCAGAGTGCGGGAAATACCTGTATGGAGCGTTCCTCTAACCCTTCTAAAAATATTAACCCTTTACTTTTGTTCTTTATTTGTTCTAATTAATGAATGCTTGATTCTATCTCATATATTGGACCAATCCATTCCAACATTTCTATTTCGTTGCCCCTTGCTCCTAGCAAAGTTCAATGTGGCTTTCCGAGTGCAGCCGAAGATTGGCTCGAAGATAAACTCGATCTTAATGAAAAGCTTATTAAAAGCCCACCCTCCACATTTTTGTTTAGAGTTGAAGGAGAAAGCATGATTGGGGCAGGCATTAATGACGGTGATTTGCTCGTAGTAGATCGTGGCGTAATTCCGTCTCACGGTAAGGTCGTGGTTGCAACGGTTTGTGGTGATATGACAGTGAAGAGATTGAACCTTAAAAGTAATCCTCCGCAATTAGATGCTGCCAATTCTGCCTTTAAACCGATTACTGAAGAGTTCGAAATTTGGGGAACAGTTACCGCTTCTATCACTGAGTTTTAATTCATGTTTGCTTTAGTAGATTGTAACAGTTTTTACGCTTCTTGCGAACGTGTGTTTCGTCCTGATCTTAATGGCAAGCCTGTTGTCGTATTATCCAATAATGATGGTTGTCTCATTGCTCTTTCAAATGAAGCAAAAGCACTAGGTTATAAAATGGGGGATGTCTTCTTTAAAAACCGCGACAAATTACAAGAACAAGGAGTAGCGGTCTTCTCAAGTAATTACGCTTTGTACGGTGATTTATCTGAAAGGGTGATGAAAGTACTGGAAACATACACGCCTGATCTTGAAGTCTATAGCATTGACGAAGCCTTTTTATCCCTTAAGGGTTTCACAAATTTAGCTGATAAAGGGATGCTCATTAAAAATGATGTTGAACGCTTAACTGGAGTGCCAGTTAGTGTAGGCATTGCCTCAACTAAAACTCTGGCGAAGCTTGCCAATCATGTCGCTAAACGATTTGAAGGACAAAGTGGTTCTTACTACATGAAAACACCAGATGCAGATATTCTCAAACTGATAAAAGTAGACAAGGTTTGGGGCATAGGTCGTAAACTCACAGAACATCTTGATGCGTTTGGGGTAAGGACTGCTTATGATTTATCAAAACTTGACCCTCGTGCCATTAGAAATAGATTTAGCGTAGTCGTTGAACGCACGATCAGAGAACTAAATGGCATTAGCTGTATTCCATTAGAAGAAAACCCACCACATCCACAAAACATTATCGTTAGTCGAGGCTTTAAAAGGCGCATTAAATCAAAACAGGAAATGATTGAAGCCGTTTCATTCTATGCAAATAGAGCTGCTGAGAAAGCAAGGCTGAAGAAAGTTTATGCTTACCGCGTTCATGTCTTTATTCGTACTGACCCATATGGGGATAGAGACAAACGTTATTCAGCAAGTCAATCAACTATTTTTAATGAGGCACGTAATGATGCAGGGACAATTATTAATGCTGCTCTCCAAGCATTCAATTCTATTTACAAACCAGATTATAGTTATCAAAAAGCTGGAGTAATGCTGACAGGTTTATTATATGAAGACGAGCGCCAAACATCATTCTTTGGAGGGGGGCAGGACGATAAAGTAAACCAGCTTATGAAAACAATTGATAAAATAAACAAACAGCATGGGAGGGAAATGATCCGTCCTGCTGTCGCTGGGACAAACAAGACGTGGTTCATGGCAAGAAACTTACTAAGCCCAAGATACACTACGAAATGGTCAGAATTGAGAAAGATTTATACATAGGTTCCTATGCCATTCACAATCGGCATTTAGCCATTATAGGTGCGATTGCATCCGCTTCAATTTCGTCTATAACTAACCCCCAAGTCTCCTTCACAGCAACCCACCGCCTAACATACTCACAATGAAAGTATTTATTAGGAGGTAACCATAGAGCAACATCCTTGGCTCCCTTACTCCTATTTGCCGATTTACTTACAGCAATAAGACTATCTTCATTGGACAAATCATTCGCATAGAAGCGCCTTCTTTCTTCCGTCCATGAATGTGCACCTGAAAGGTGAGCTTCTTTTAGGGGAACTAGATGGTCAATATCAAGATCGCTTGGGTCGGCGAAGGTGTTACCGGTGAATGGATCATACCAACGACCACTGATTACTCGACAGCCTTTATCATCTAAAATTACTGGTTCTATACTTTCTGAGATTAAGACTTCCTGTCTAGTGTCTTGGCAGTCCTTGTCTTCGTCAATCCAGTGCTTGTAGAGTTTTCGGTCGTATTCAATATTTGTATGATTATCGTTTGGTTGATTTGTTGTCAGGCGACCTTGGTTGATTTCTATAAGATACGTACAAACGGCAGTAATAATTAAGATAAGTGGTAAACGGTAGCGCAAGTTCATTTTATTAGGCATCTATTATATAGCTGATTATATTACAATTCTTCATACAGCTTCAAGCTGTAAACAATAGGATTAATCGAAAACCGTTTGTTATCAACATTTTTAAAAGGGTTCTTGATTAGCTCTACATTATTTGGTCCTTTTTCCCTTAGTCCTTGTACTAAATACAAATAGTAATAATCTCCGTGTTTTATTGCAGCTTTCCACTCGTTACTTGTAATTTCAATTTGATCTATCGCCATTCGGGTACTTGATTTTACTTCAATACATATTGGATTACCATCATTATCAAAGGATGAGATATCCCATCCTGGTCTATTCCCTTCTGCTTCTTCATGTATTACTTCTTTTGCTAAGTCGCTACGACCTAAGTCTATTAACTTTTTCTTTTCATATTCAAGAACCCATAATTCCCCAAGGTCACCTATCTTCTTAGCATCTTTAGAATGTCGTGACGAACCAGAGCTTCCAGACCGTCTTCCTTTAGGCTTTCGAGGGATAAAGTCACCAACCATTGCTTTAGGTGAAGGTGCTGTTGGAAATGCTGCCTCTATGGAATCGTTTAATAGTTCACTTACCGTCGGGACAATTGAACTACTGGCAATGGCTTGATATAGCATTATCATTTGCTGATAATCTTCAAATAGAGTTTGGTCCGTTGGCAAGTCTTCAATGTTATAAGATTTACTGTAGATTGATGCTTGTTCATAACCCAATTGCAATTTATCGGATTGTGACGTCCTTAAGTCTGAAGGCTTAGTGCTCAAATTTTCTATAAATTCTGGTTTACACACCTGCTTGAGAATTAATGCAGTTTCACTTTGCATTAACTGCGCTGCAGTTCTTATCTTATGCCTTGTAGTTTTATTATCTCCATAGAATTTAGTGAACTGTGTAGTTCCAAAACCTAACTCAAGCGTTACAGAACTCATATCAACAGCGAACAAATAAACTAGATAGTAGCCCTCTGTAGGCTTAGCAGTAATTCTAGTATCATACGTAGCTGCCCAAGGGCCTCTAGTTATTCTACCAGCACCTCCCGACGAGCCAGATTTTAGGTGTTTATAGCCTTGATTAAATATGTCTAATTGTTTCGGAAACTCATGATAAATTAGCTTGAATGCCGGGTGGTTCTTATCTTCTGTATCACCTTGATAGTATTCATGCCAAATAGCCGCAAGGTTTTTGATTAATTCTCTCATGTCAATATCCCCAATTTCTCGGTGCGAACTTTTATTAGAATAGTATATCCAAACGGTATGAATTAGCAATTCCAATCAAATAGAACATACATCTGAGGAATAGCGCTTGGGAAGGTTTTCCCCCTGCCACCAAACCTCTTTCAAGATTGATGCATACTCTGGAGAAGTTTTTAGGTAAACCTGTGTCAGTCGTTCAAAGGTATCGCCCTTGGCTTTATTGTCCAACAGAGACGCTTTTTGATAGAAGTCTTCCCAAGAAGAACAGCTGGCAATAAAGTCATCACATTATTTTAAGTTCATAATTCCTCTAAATTACTAATAAGTTAGCAATAGTATATTTTGTACAACCTTTAGTAAGCCTTGTCAAATAAGGGGAAAGACATCAAACGACAAAATGAATGAGTACCACCGCTATACGCGGGAGTGTCTTAAAATGAGTAGGGGGGAGGGTTTTCTGTCGAGTATAGGCGTAGTCAGTCAAAACAAGGAGAGGATGATGATCTTGAGGCCTGAATATAGCAAGCAAAGTGCGAATGAGTAACGATTAATAACAGTAGATACAATAATAGTCCAAACGGTACCCCATATGGTACCCGCAACGGAAAATACAATTTCAAAAATTGCTAAGTCATTGAAATAAGTGGCTCCCCGAGCAGGACTCGAACCTGCGACAAATAGATTAACAGTCTACTGCTCTACCAACTGAGCTATCGGGGATCATCGATCACATATTTTAGGCGCTCGCGCCATTGGTTTGCATCTTATACAGAGACTTTTTTCGCTTGCCAATAGAAAAAATTAAATTTTTTTGACTTATATTTAATTCTATATTTTTTTTACGGAAAGTTTACAGATCTTAGCTATTCTGTTCCTTGAAGTCTTGCCAACTCTTAGGGGTAATTAAGGGTAGGGACAAACAAGATTTTAAACGTTAGCCAAATTTAAAAAAACAAGAATTAGATGTTTGAAAAAGTAATAGATTTTCTTATGGATAAACCTGCGCCAAAGGCGTCGGTGAAAAAAGTTCATAAAAAACAGATAGTTAAGCAAAATTATGATGTTAAAGAGGCGCCAGCAACGCTCGAAGATTTCATCATGGGGAAAACTTATTTTGGGGAAGGTATCCGCATTACCCTGAAATGAGCACCGTTTACCGGAAAATATTCCAAAAATACAATATTGATAATACCAAGGTTATAAAAGTACATGATGCCATTTGCGGCGCTGATATGTGCAGTATTTCGGCGGGATCCGGTCAAAATGTTGAATATTTATGTGACAAAAAATTAACAGGTGTGGTTGATAAGCACATAAAGTTATTGGCATTATCGAAAAAATTTGAACATTTGTCAGAAGATCACAATGCAAAAAAACAAGAATATGCAGCACACGTATATTCATTTTATCCCAAACTTGATGCAGAAAGTCATGTTGATTGGCTAAAGCTTGCCGAGAATACGGCGCCAGGTGGATTTGTTTTTGTGCCAAAGGTGATTACCAATTCAAAAGAAGCATTGAAAAAACCGTCTGAGAAGCTCGCAGATAATATTGAATTTTATTTTTATATTAATCTTGATCATACGGCGCATTGGATAAGCGTGATTGAAAATAAAATCGCGGCATTGGAAACACGCACGGCGGAAAATTTAAAAAAACAACGAAGCATTCATTGTTTGCCTTTAAAGATGAAGTGACAAAATGGGCGTTAGAGTTAAAGCGTCTTAAAACCGGTCAGATTAAAATGATGACAGCCGTCTATAAACGCGATGACGTGTAAGAGGACCATCAATTCATTCTAATCGCGCTTAGAGCGTCCAAAGGATTACGTTTTAAAGGTATAAGTCATATACTGCTTATATAGCATAATAAAAATTTACCATAATATATATTATGCGAATAATATATAGATAAGCCGCTCTATATAAACGGCTTTAAAACTACATCCCCATCATATCTTGTTTGTTGTACCCTTCTGGTGCATTGAATTCATTTTTATCAATGTCTTGTTCGGTTATTGATTTTAGAACTGTTTCTTCTGTTGCAACGCCGTTACTGAATTGGCGGCTCAGGATTGGATAGCCTTCCATTTCTTTTAAATAAGCAAATGGATTATCGTTTGATTGCATCATTGGCGCCATTTGGCTGATTTGTTCTAAAAACCCTTCCATCATTTCACCCATGGCCATAAATGAATTTCTCATATTCTCGCTTGCGTCAATATCGTCCCAATCAGCCACACAGAGCTCCATATCCTTTTCATTGCCTGTATAGGCTTCATAATATTCGCATGAAATCCCGTTAATGGTATCAGAGCGCCCTACTTTTCGAATTTCTGCCTTTGGCATCTCCATTTACATTTGCGGTGCACCACTATTCATATTTCACATTTGTTGTTTCATCATGCGTTCGACCATGGCGCGCTGCTCTGGTGGCACTTGTGCGAGTGCTTCTTCCATGGCTTTGTCGATTTCGCTTTTAATGTTGGATGTGGTATTTTCATCAAAAATCATATATGACTTTTCGGCGTGTGAAATAATCATCATATTTCGTGATTGACTGTTAAAAATAACGTCATTTTCTTGATCAGTAGACATTTTCATAAATACATCAGAAAAGAGGAATTTTAAGGTTTCTTCCGCATTTTCCGATGATGTGAGGCCTTTTGAAATCACTTCGACTACCTCGCCTGCGTATGCGGTTGCGGTCATAATACTTATAAGAAAAAAATTGATACTTTTTTGTGCCCGTGTGTTGATTATTCACAATTACGTTAACCATAACATATTTAATATAGATATCTAGTGTTTCAATTTGATTTTTTATTCTTGTCTTGAAGGAATAATCGAAAAGCCGTACCTTATAAAAAACAAAATACGGGAATGGTTGAAATGAAGAAAAATATCACAAGGCGCGACTTTTTAAACGGCACACAAGTGGCCATTGGGGCGTCGCTTCTTACGCCATGGATGACAGCATGTGGTGATGTGAATACGGGGAATATGCAGAATTTTAAGCTGCCGAATGGCTATTACCCGCCGGAAAAAACAGGACTTCGCGGCAGTCATGATGGTTCATGGGAAAATATGCATGCGCATGTGATGGGCAGCCCTTTTTCAACAGATGTCAGTGTTGAGGAAAACTATGATCTTGTGATTGTTGGTGGCGGCATAAGCGGTCTTGCAAGTGCTTATTTTTACCGAAAAACAAATCCGGATGCGCGTATTTTAATCCTTGATAATCATGATGATTTCGGCGGTAACGCCAAACGCAATGAATTTAAAGTGGGCGGTGAAACGAAAATCGGCTACGGCGGCACCGAAAGCCTTGATACACCATCCGCCTATAGCCCCGCGGCGGCAAGTTTCTTAAAAGAAATCGGTATATTTACCGAACGGTTTTATGATTATTTCCATCAAGAACTCTATAAGGATATGGGATTAAGCAAGGGGATTTTATTTGATAAGGATCATTTCGCCGAAGAAAAGCTCGTGATTGGATACGGTAAAAAGCCGTGGGATCAATTTGTTGCGGAAACGCCCCTTTCCTCAGATGCGAAGAAAGATTTGCTCAGGCTTACCACCGAAGAAATTGATTATATGCCTGGCAAAACATTCGATGAGAAATATGAAATCCTTAGGAAAACAAGTTATGAAACTTTCCTAAGGGATTATTGCAAGGTTCACGAGGAAATAATATCGCTTTATCAACGTTGGGGCATCACATTCTGGGCCGTAGGGATAAAAGATATTCCAACCACATCAGTGCAAGGATATGGAGGTATGCCGGGTGTTGAACACACCCTTCCCCGCACGGGTCATCGCGGTAATGAACCTTATATATTTCATTTTCCTGACGGAAATGCGTCGATTGCGCGCTTAACGGTGCGGGCATTAATGCCGGATGCGGTACCGGGCAACACGATGGAAGATGTGGTCACTGCGAAAATTAATTATTCAATGCTTGATGGCAATGATAAAGGCACCAATATCCGCCTTAGTTCAACGGTAATTAACGCCATCAATACGGCGGACGGGAAAGGCGTTGATGTCACCTATGTCAGGGGTAATAAAACCCATAAACTACGAGGTAAGAAATGCGTGATGGCGTGCTTTAATTATCTGATCCCTCACCTATGTCCTGAACTTCCCGCGGCGCAAAAGGATGATCTTGCCTATAGTGTGCGTGCCCCGATTACATATACTAAGGTGATGGTCAATAACTGGCGTGCGTTTGCGGAACAAAACATGGATTTTGTATATTATACCAATGACTTATATAAACAAGTGGAACTTGATTACCCGGTGTCCATGGGCAATTATGAATTTGGAAAAACGCCCGATGACCCGATGATTTTGCATATGTGCTATGTGCCATGGATGCAGGATCATGAGGGCGCGGAACAATGGCGCGCCGGACGTTATGAAATGTTATCCATGCCGTATCAAAGTTACGAAGATCGCGTGCTCGCGCAGCTTGATCAGGCGCTTGGTCGCGCGGGATTTGATGCGGAACGTGATATCGAAGCCATCACCGTGAACCGCTGGCCGCATGGGTATACCTATAATCCGTCGCTGGTCTGGGAACAGGAATATGCAACGGACGCGGATAAACCATGGGTTAAGGGCCGAAAAACATTCGGCAACATCGCCATCGCCAATTGCGACGCCAACGCAGGATCAAACACCAAATCCGCCATCGATATGGCTTACCGTGCGACGATGGAGATTGTTTAGAATTAGGATTAATCAGTTTTAATATATTTTCGACCGTAAAAAGTTACTGTTTTAGTGCCATTTTTATCTTCACTTAATGTGAATTCGTGTCCAGTTAGAGTGAAAAAACATCATCGTTTTCTTCTTCAATGTCATGAAATAGTTTCATAGATTTTATAAACCCCCCATATGTCATATACATTTCTTGATCTCTGTTTTCGATTTTCAAACTTTTGGTATCTAGTAATGTCACTAAATCTTCTTCTTCAACCAAAAGATAAGTACCATAGTAGGCATTTTTGAAAGAAACTGGTATTTCTTGTACTTGTCTTTCTTCCACAGGAAACTCAGACCAATTTAACAAGTTGCTTACTGAATAAAAAAGTTCATTCATAATTCTTGTACCGTTATCACCATTAGTCATTAATAAAATACCTCGGCCATCAGTTAATCCAAGAAAATTAGCCTTATATCCTTCATTAGAACCTGTATGACTAAAGCTTTTTATTCCATTTTCATGATCTGTGACATCGTATCCAATGCCCCAATCTCCTTTATGAATTTGCAATAACTCCTTCGCAGAATTCGCATTTAATAGCGGTTCATCGATTTGGTGATAAATATTATTTGTGTGAATTACGACTTTCGCCAAGTCTGTAGGAGTGGTCCACAAACTTGCAGCTGCCATTTCGGGATATAGATTATATTTTCCTTCTAGAAGTTTGCCATTTGCATCGTGAGCAAAGGCAAGTTGATTTTGTATTTTTTCTTAATGGATGATTTCATAGCTGCTATGGTTCATTTTGAATGGCTCAAGTACATATTTTTTCATAATTTCAGGATATTTAAGACCAGTTACATCCTCCATTGATAATTGTTCTACTGTATATCCGCCACCTGAATAGCGCCATTCTGTATTAGGTTTAATATCTACGAATACTGCTTCTGTATTAGCTGGAGTTTCACCATTAAGTATTTGAACTGTTGTAGGTATTTTGTCTGTTTGTTTATATCCTGAAAACCCAGTCACTGTTAAACCGCCAGTATGCGTTAATAACATTCTTAATGTAACTGGGGTTTCAATTGTTAATTCATTTTCAAAAATTTTCCATCTTTTTAGATAATTATTTATGGGGGCATCTAAACTGAGTAAGCCTTCTTCTACTAGGCGAAGAGCTGCAATTGCAGATAATGGTTTTGATAATGAAGCAGCTTGAAAAAGGGTTTCATTTGTAACGATATTTTTTTTTGACGCGTTTTTAAATCCCCAAGATTTTGCCCAAGCTAATTTACCATGATTAACAATTGCTATTGAAACGCCAGGAACCTCATGCTCCTTCATTCGATCATAGACGTTAAATTTCTCAGGTTTTTCACCTTTTACGGTTAAATAGTAGGTTAAAGAATTCTCTATTAAAGCATAGTCTTGGGAAAGTGCAGAATTAGTAAATTGCGTCATAGTAAAAAACAAAATGCATGAAAAAAATATTCGCATAATACCCCCTCGTGTTAAAAACTTATAATGACAGTTATATTGAAAAAATGAAACATAAAAGGCCCCATCAAATTGATGGAGTCTTTAAAATTATAAATTATTTAAAGCTTAATGGTGTCCGGCGTCTTTTTTTGCTGAACCGGCGAACCATTCGCGGCCTTTAAGCATGCAGTTCCAATAAACCCACGGCAGAACATCGGCTTTTAGAACCCACGCGAACTTTGTGGCTTTAAGTGTGTTGTTCACCGATTTCGGGAAGGTTGGCATGATTTTGCCGCCGTACCCGAATTCCGCGAGGATAATTCGGTCCTTTGTTACCGTTAACGGGCATGATCCATACCCTTCGTATAAAGACGGAAGATCTTTGCCGTCTTTATGGGCGAGAAGATTTTCAGCAACAACAACTGCTTGTTTACGGGCTGCGGCAGCCGTTTTCGCGTTAAGGGTCGCAACAATGTCCCCTGCACCGAATATATTTTCATATTTCGCGCTTTGCAGCGTATTGATATCAACGGCCATAAAGCCAGTTTCCGCGGCAAGCGGGCTATTTTTCACGAAATCAAGTGAACATTGCGGCGGACATACATGAAGTATATCGAACTTTTCTTCGACATTTGTCACGTTACCGTCGGCGTCAGTAACTGCGAAAGTAGCAACCTGATTTTCACCGTCTACTTTAATCAGGTTTTTGCCAAATGAAAGGTTTGCGCCGTATCGTACAACAAATTCCATTAATGGTGGTATATATTCAGCAACACCGAAAAGTGCCGGGCCCGCATTACAAAATTCAACATCCGCGTCTTTTAAAATGCCCTTCTTCTCCCATTCATTACAAGAAAGATACATTGCTTTTTGTGGCGCACCCGCACATTTAAATGGTAGTGGCGGTTGCGTGAAGATGGCTTTGCCGCCTTTAAAGTTTTGCACACATTGCCATGTATAAGGTGCACTTTCACGAACATAATTTGATGTTACACCATTTTTACCAATGGCGTCTTCAAGTCCCTCAACCGCATCAAAATTAAGTTTAAGGCCAGGTGCCACAACCATATGATTATAGGAAATTGTATCACCACGTTCTAACGTGATGTTATTATTATCAGGGTCAAATGTTGCAACCGCATCTTTAATCCATGTGACATCATCTGGCATCACGCTTGCTTCTGGGCGAATTGTTTCTTCTGATGAGAAAATGCCGCCACCAACCATGGTCCATCCCGGTTGATAGAAATGTTCATCCTTTGGTTCGATAATGGCAATATTTAACCAATATTGACGTTTTAGAAGACTTGCTGCGGTTGCGATTCCTGCTGATCCCCCACCAACGATGACAATGTCAAATTTAGATTGTTCGCTCATAAAAATGGCCCCTTTATTATATAATCCTGAAAGACGCGATCTTACATGAATTACTTTCAATATTAAAGGCAAAAAAAGTGATTATTTACTAGGAATTATAGGATCAACTTTGTATATTTCCTATCTTACACAAAATAAACTATATGGGAGCGAAATTTCATGTTTCGTAATTTAATCGTTTTACTTACATTATGCCTAACCGTTTCATCCATCGGAATGGCACAAGTTCAACAAACTAAAGGCAACTATGTTGATAAATTTCGTCAAATGGACGAAATCTGGCCAACGGCAAACTCTTACCGTACTGCGGGTGGTGAACCGGGTCATGAATATTGGCAACAACGTGCCGATTATAAAATCAATGTAACCCTTGATGAAAAGAAACACCGTATCGAAGGTAATGTGGAAATTACGTACCACAATAATTCGCCTGATACGCTTCGCTTCCTTTGGGTTCAGCTTGATCAAAACCGCTTTAACAAAAATTCTATGCAGCATAAAACGGCAACGTATAATGCACCGGATAGCTTAAAAGGTTTTGATGGTAGCCCTGCCCGCCTTAGTCTTGGTCAACTCCGTCAACAACAATTGATGGAAGATCGCGACTTTGGTTTTGAAATCAACAACGTTTCGCAAGGTGGAAATGAATTAAAGCACACTGTTGTCGGTACAAAGATGCGTGTTGATTTACCAATGCCACTTAAATCTGGTGAAAGCACATCATTTGCTGTTGATTATGCCTTTAACATCATCGAAAGCGATGTGATGGGTGGCCGCGGCGGTTATGAGCATTTCCCTGATGATGAAATTGATGGTGGTGGATACCTTTATGAAATGTCGCAGTGGTACCCAAGAATGGGTGCATACACCGACTATGAAGCCTGGACAGCGAAAGAGTTTTTAGGTTCTGGTGAATTTACCCAAGAATTTGGTAATTTTGATGTGACCTTAACGGTTCCAGCTGATCATGTTGTTGCGGCAACGGGTGAGCTTCAAAATATGAATGATGTTATGACTTCTGAACAGTTAGAACGCTGGGAAGAAGCAAAAACAGCAGTCCGCCCCGTTTATATCGTGACAATGGAAGAAGCCATTGAAAACGAAAAAGAAGGCACAAACGATACAAAAACATGGCATTTCGCAGCGGAAAATGTTCGCGATTTCGCATGGGCATCATCACGCAAATTTGCATGGGATGCGAAAGGATATGACCAAGGTGGTTCTGTTCGTCCGCATGTGATGGCGATGTCATACTTCCCGAAAGAAGGTGGCGAGCTTTGGGAAAAATATTCTACAGAAGTTGTGATCCACACAATGGAAGTTTATAGCCGTGTGTCATTTGAATATCCTTATCCGGTTGCGATTTCTGTTAACGGCCCTGTTGGCGGTATGGAATATCCAATGATCACATTTAATGGTCCACGTACGATCCTTAATGATGATGGAACCCGTACTTATACAATGGCGGAAAAAGAATTCCTTATCGGTGTTGTGATCCATGAAGTTGGTCATTTCTATTTCCCAATGATCGTGAATTCAGATGAGCGTCAATGGACATGGATGGACGAAGGTCTAAACAGTTACCTCGATGGTGTTGCCGGTCGTGAATGGGATTATGATTGGGCGAATTCTGAGCCATCAGATATTATTGATTATATGAAATCACAAAATCAGGTGCCAATTATGACGCAATCTGACAGTGTTCTTCGTCTTGGTCCAAATGCTTATACGAAGCCTGCGACGTCACTTAATATCCTTCGTGAAGTGATCCTTGGTCGTGATCTATTTGATTTCGCCTTTAAAGAATATTCACGTCGTTGGATGTTTAAGCGCCCTACTCCGTCTGATTTCTTCCGTACAATGGAAGAAGCGTCAGGTGTTGATCTGGATTGGTTCTGGCGTGGTTGGTATTATACAACGGATCATGTGGATATTTCACTTGATCATATCTATCAAATGCGTATGGATACTAAAGATCCGGACATTGATTTTGCCCGTCGTCGTGACGAAAATAACATGAAGCCAAAATCGCTTTATGTGACACGCAACGAAGAAGAAGGCATGCGTTCATGGGTGCAGCGTAATCGCGATGTACGTGACTTCCACGATGAAAATGATCAGTTTACGGTCACAAATAAAGAACGCAACGAATATATCGATTTCCTTGATGGACTTGATCCACGTGAACGTCGTGAATTTGAACGCGCGGTTGATGAAGACAAGAATTACTATGTTCTTGAATTTTCAAACCAAGGTGGCCTTGTTATGCCGATCTTGATCGAATTTACATTCACTGACGGTTCAACGGAATTCATGAATATTCCGGCGGAAATTTGGCGCCGTAATCATTTATCGGTTAAGAAGCTTTTCGTATTTGATAAAGAAGTTGAGCGCGTAGAGCTTGACCCTGATTGGTATACGGCTGATACAAATGTGGAAAACAATCATTATCCTCGTCGTATCATTCCAAGCCGTATCGAAGCATATAAAGCGTCGCCACGTACTGGATTAAAACGCCGTAATGTGATGCATGATATGAAGACTGAACTTAAAGAACCAAAAAACGAAAATAGATAATGGTTACGTTAGTTAGAATATTTACTTTATTCGTGATGGCGGGCGTTATGGTAACGTCCGCCCTCGCCCATCAGCAGCGCGCCGCGATTACCAAAGTTTTATTTAATAAAAACACAGGCAATCTCGAAGTGATGCATCGTTTCTTTTTGCATGATACGGAGCATGCCGTTCAAATGCTATTTGATAAAAACGCAGATATCATTAGTTCTGAAAAAACCAAAAAGCAATTCGCTGATTATGTAGCGGAAAGATTTGCCATAAAACCTCTTAATGGCGATGAATTGAAACTTGATATGGTTGGCTATGAAGCGGACCGACAGTTTTTCTGGGTTTATCAAGAAGTAAAAGCACCGGATAGCATTGAAGGGCTTACTATGATCCATAATGCTTTACGTGATATTTGGATTGATCAGGTTAATACCGTGAATGTTGAAGGTCGTGGTGATTTAAGAACCGCAACATTTGAAGGTGATGTTGAACTTCTTTCTGTCGAATTAAAAAATCATAAATAAAATGCTATATTTAGTCAGCTTATTGGTTGACTATTGCTTTCTTTCGATCTATTACTGAACCATATGGTTTAGTAATAGGAGCTATCAATGCAACAACTCGATGTAACTTTTACCGCTTTAGGCGATATAACGCGCCGTGCTATCATTGCAAAATTAGCGGAAGGTGAAACAACATTATCAACTTTGGCAGAACCGTTTGATATGTCTCAAACGGCTGTCTCTAAACACGTTCGCGTCTTATCGGAAGCTGGCTTGGTATTTGTTGAAAAAAGAGGGAGATCCCGTCATTGTCGATTAAATACGACGCCGATGAAAGAAGCGATTGAATGGCTTACTGATTATGAAACCTTCTGGAATGATAATTTCGCCTCTCTCGCTCGCCATTTTGATAAAAAAAAGGATATTGAAAATGAAATATTTAAAAACAGAACTTGGGAGTACACCTGTTATTGTTGAAGGCATTTTTTCCGGTAACGAAAGAAGAGGCTTTTGAAGCATGGACCAATCCTGATGAAGTTGTGCAGTGGCTTGGGGAAAATCCAAATTCAATGATTAATGCAAAGATCGATCTTAAAGTGGGTGGAAGATTAAGTTTACTTTTCATTGATACGGAAGAGAAAACCGGCACGTTAGAGGGAAAGTATTTAGAAATTATAGAAAATGAAAAACTGGTTTTTGATTGGCAATTCTATGAACGTTTTAATGATGGTAATGAAATAATTACTGAACAATCAGTTGTCACAATAGTATTTAAAGAAGACCCTAAAGGAACAAAAAATTCACATTAACGCATTCAGAAATTGATAACCGTGACGGACGACTTAGTGTTGGTAGTGGTTGGAACGGAACATTTAATAATTATGCAAATAGAATTACAAAAACTTAAGGAGAGAAGTTATGGTTCAAAGAATTGCATCACGAGAAGAGTGGCTTGATGCGCGTAAAGCGCTATTAGAAAAAATAAAAGGCTTTTGACAAAGAACGCGATGCGCTTTCGGCGGCGCGACGTGACCTTCCCATGGTGCGTGTTGATAAAGATTATATTTTTAAAACCAATGACGCTGATAAAAGCCTTTATGAACTTTTTTGGCTATAATACGCAATTGATTGTATATCATTTTATGTTTGGAAAAGATTGGGAAGAAGGCTGCCCAAGTTGTTCTTATCTTGCGGATAATTTTAATGGGATTGATATGTACCTTAATGCGCGTGATGTTAGTCTGGTTGCGATATCAAATGCTCCACTTGAAAAATTAAATGATTATAAGGAACGCCTTGGTTGGTCTTTTAATTGGGCTTCGCAGATGGGAATTCCTTTGGTGAAGATTTCGGTGTGACCTTCCCTAATGGTGAGGTTAAAGACGGAAACGGTTATAATTATACCGATCAAACATTTAATGAAGAAATGCCGGGTGCCAGTGTTTTTGTTAAATTAAATGACGGCACCGTTGCCCATACCTATTCAACATATGGCCGCGGCCTTGATATGTTAATCGGAAGTTATCATTTCATAGATATCACACCAGCAGGTCGTGATAAGGATGATTTTTCCTATCCAATGGAATGGATTAGACGCAATGATAGTTATGACGACTATTCGGGGAATGAAGTATTAATTACTGAGTATTCTTCGCGTTGACGATATTGCCTTCTAGAGGTTCAATTGAGAAGTCGCTAAGGTAAATACGCGCCTTCCCCCAGCCAATAGGAAATTGGGTATAAACTGGGATCATGCCGTCAAAACCCGGCATTTTTCCAAACCATAATCGGCTGTCTTGATCGTCGTCTTCGCGACCGCGTTTGCGCTTCTTGTTAGGATCAGTGCTGCGGATACCACCGGCAAGAAGTTCACCATCAATTTTACATATGGTTGTCTCGCCTTCAAAAACTGAACGGCTTTCTCTGTCGCGGGTTTCATATTCATCGCAAATGAAGCTTTGGCGCGAAACAAATATGCCGCCAAATTGTCTGTCGCTATATTCTGTTTTATAATCACGATTAAAATTTTTATTCATGATCATATTTAGGAATAATGTCATTGGGTCAAAGCCATGTTTATCCAAATCATCAACTGGCACATATTCAGTATCTTCACGTAGTTCCACTTCTTGAACATGATCAGTTACTTTTAGGTTGTCAGGATTAAAAGTCACTTTGTTTAAATACTTAAATTTTCCGAAATTGCCTTGGCTTTGATAATATTCTTGGCGGTATTCACCTGTTCTATGCATGATGCCACGCGCCATAGTATGGTTTTGCATTTTGCCAACAATTGAAGCAATGCCTTTTACTTGGTAATCGGCACTGACTTCATAGTTATCATTATCAATAATTGTATCGCTGTTAATTTCAGCGACAGTAAAACCACCCCAATAGGCTTTATATTTAAGGTTAACTTTATATGACGAACCACTCTGCGCAGCGGCGTAGGCCGTTAATGCAAAAAATAGAACGATTGTCTTATAAAATATACTCATTTTAACCTCAATTCATTAAAGCTAACCGCTCCAATGCTTCTTTAATTTTTACTGCCTTTTGTTCTGCTTCTTCAAGACCCTTTTTATTTTCCGTAATTACATGTGGTGGTGCTTTTGAAACAAAATTTTCGTTATTTAATCTGCCGGATACAGATTTGATTTCCTTTTCAAGCTTTTCAAGCGATTTATTCAGTCTCGCTTTTTCGGCATCGATATTGATCACGTCCGCTAGCGGCAGATAATATGTTGCTTCGCCGACCACGACGGAAATGGCACCATTTGGTGCATCACCGGATAGTTTATCAATATTCTCAAGGCGCGCAAGACGCTTTAAAAGTTCTAACTGACTGTTGATCGCATTTTCCGTATTGTTCGTCGCTCCGGAAACCAACATGTCGATTTTTGTCCCTGCTGGAACATTCATTTCTGAACGTGCAGCACGAATATCGGTTATTAATGTGATTAACCACTCCATTTCTTCGCTAGCGGCGTCATCAACATTTTCAGGGTTATAGGTTGGCCATGTGGCTAA
>Ga0255753_1003160_pt1 | contig 17385 bp, 15 predicted proteins | sample 041ome_10_FD_179953 | JGI IMG/M metagenome (GOLD analysis project Ga0255753, IMG submission 179953) | Coastal salt marsh microbial communities from the Groves Creek Marsh, Skidaway Island, Georgia - 041412US metaG (version 2) | ecosystem: Environmental > Aquatic > Marine > Intertidal zone > Salt...
GCATGGAAGCGTATGTTTTTTGTAACCCATATGTAACCCAAGGCTCTCCATGCCCAAGCTCGCACAACAACCTCTGACCGAACTCGCAATCAAGAAGGCAAAGCCTGCAGACAAACGTTACGACCTCTTCGACGCAAGCGTACGAGGTCTGGGCCTTAGGGTGGCAACGTCTGGAACTAAAAGCTGGTTCATGATGCGGCGCTTCAATGGGCGTATGCTGCGAACTACTTTTGGCAGGTATCCAGAAGTATCACTGGCCCTCGCCCGACTGAAAGCCCCCGACGTGCTTGCTGATATGGCAGATGGGCAAACAGCGGGGCAGAGAAGAACGGACCTATTCCGGGTTGTCCTCGATGAATGGCTTAAAAAAGATCAAGCTAAAAACAAAAGCGTTCATCAAGTGAAGATCGCCATGTATCGACACGCCCTGCCCGCGTTAGGCCCCATCCCCGTAGCATTTATAACTAAGCGCGATGTAAACAGGCTAATCGACAAGATTGTTGATGCCGGCAGCCCAGTGGCAGCTAACCGGGTTCTGGCTTTTATAAAGCGTTTTTTCTCATGGTGCAAAGAACGAGACATCCTCGAACTATCACCAGCAGAGGCCATCAGGCCGCCATGTAAAGAAAAAATCCGCGATCGTGTTTTAACTCAAGATGAAATGAAAAATATCTGGGTCGCATGCAAACAGATAGGTTATCCCTGGGGACCTATATTCCAACTTCTGCTGTTGACGGGTGCACGTCTCAGAGAAGTCTCTCAGGCCAGCTGGAATGAGGTTTCGATTGCGGATGGTACTTTGGACCTGCCCGCAAGCAGGACCAAGAATAAAAGATCCCATCAAATTCAACTGTCAGATCAGGCGCAAAGTATAATTCAATCCTTACCTAGGGTCGAAGGACAAACTCTCTTGTTCACCACTAACGGATCAACGGCAGTATCCGGTTTTAGCAAGGTTAAAAAACGCCTGGATGTTATCAGTGGCGTTTCAGATTGGCGCTTTCACGATCTCCGGCGCAGCTTTGCCACCCACAGTACTGAAAGGCTAGGTATCAGCCCAGTTATAACCGACAAAATATTGAACCATGTGACCGGACAAGTACGCGGTGTTGCCGCAATCTATCAGCACGGTGAATATCTCGTGGAGCGACGTGTCGCACTTCAAAAGTGGGGTAATTTCATTGAGTGTTTGGTGTCGAATGAAAATGGAACATAGGACCACCATAACGCGCGATGAGGTATCGCACGCGATACGAACAATCAGGGATCACATCCCAAATGATGCCTTCGAACAATTTATAGATCAGGTATATACTGCTATCGAAATTTATTTGGATTTGGACGCGCCAAGCATTGTGGCAAAAGAATTAAGAGAAATAAATCGGATCTGTCAAAAGCCCAATTATACAATACTTAACGTACTTGAAAATGTCAGCTCAACCACACGTGGATTACTGGAAGGATCAAATCTCCTTTACGGATCAAAACCGCTTCCACCAAAGCCAAACCCGGGAGATGAGGCTGGAATAAATGCATTTTGCCAAGAATTACGTCAACGACTTATCATCTGTGTGAAGCCACTATCTGACAGGAAAGGCTACCATTTGATAGGACCTTCGAAAGCATATCGCCCACCGCAAGACCGTTTGAGCGTTTTGGTTTCATTTGTAGCAACGGCTTACGTGAGTGCGACGGGGAAAACCTACAGACGCCAATGGGACTCCGACAGTGACCTCCCATTTAATCAAATCCTTGGAAAATTATTTGGAATTTTGTGCATCGATGCGTCAGTAGATGAAGCAATTCGACGGCAAAGGTACCCAAAGCGTAAAAAATAATTAATATATTTTTCAACGTAATATATATTAAAGTAATTAAAAATTAGTTCGGCACAATAAACTGGGGGAGTTTCCCCCGATGATTGAACACTCATATTCTGAGCAAGGTGTTGGCACGTCTACAACCGTGAAGGAAACACCATGGACAACAACGAAAGCGTTAAGAAGTTTATCGTCCTGCCTCAGGTACAAAAAATAGTACCATACTCTGCCAGCCATATTTGGCGCTTGGAGAAATCTGGGCAGTTTCCCAAAAGGATCCGCCTTGGTGGTAACCGGGTTGCTTGGCTTCAGTCTGAAATAAATGGCTGGGTTGAAAGCAAGCTTGCTGCAAGGACAGCTCATACCACTTTCGATAATGGCGAAAATTCAAAGTAAAACCGACGGCAATAAGACCGTTGGCTCGCTCGGTGTATAATTATGAATTTACGCCATTAGGACAGTCGATTGGTCAGCGCCTCCAGTGAAAGGCACTAAAATGAACACGGAAAAATATGATCTCTATCCATTCAATGTGGAGCAATTTCGCACAACGAACGTTTCGGATGACAGTGAGATGGTGGTAGGGAAACCCCCCCAAAACACGGATGTGGCTCAAGCCGCAGCTAACTGGGCAAATATGGACCTCGAGATAGAGCTACTAGCAAACGGGGCACCTATCCAAGACTTTCGGAGCCCTAAAGATCGAAAGGATCCGATAGCTACGTACAGAGCAATTTTAGAGCACCCCAAGAAGCTGAGTATTGGTATCAGAACCGGACCAAAGACCGGTTTAGTAGCTCTCACCGCATATACTAACGAACCAGGTGTGGGCCTGCACTCTCTAGAGGAACACGGATTCTTTTGTCCGCGTTGTGACACCTTTTTCCGCTATGAATTGATGAGCCAGGGCAAGTCAAAAGGCCACTTTCACACGGTCTTATTCTACAGCGGCAAAGATTGCTTTTTAGAAACTGTCCTAGATGATTTCCCAGAGGTTGTGGTGCGAGCTTCTGGCGAACTTATTTCATTGCCGCCTGAGGAATTCAAACTGGACCCAGATATTGGCGTGAGCGCCAGGTCATTTTATGAGTGCCAAGACACAATGACGCCAGTTGGCATTACTGTATTGCCAGACGGTTTGCGCGAATTAATCCGCGCTGCTGAGCGCCGCAAAATGACAGCAGCTAAAGATTTTTCGATACGCCCCAGCGTAAAGGCAGAGCTCTACACACCAGTCACTGAAGGAAAGCGGAACAATGCACTCACAAGACGCGCTGGTTATCTTATTGGTCAAAAGCAACTGAACGAGACAGACGCCTTTCAAGCGCTTTTGGACATTAACCAACGCTGCTGCATTCCACCCCTAGGGACATGTGAAGTGCGCAATGTGGTACGTTCTATTTTCAAAAGGCACCATCGACATGAAAATTAAAACACCAATCATCGCCCAGCTTGAAGCCGAAAGCGGGGATGCGCGACAGGCCGCAGAGATTATAGAGACCACAGTGCACGAACAGCGCCATTATGCTAACTTTGGAGGGACCTTCCACTTACTTAAGTTCGGAAAGAAGGGAGAAGCTACGCCAGTGCGCCTGTGTAACTTTACGGCAGAGATTGAGCGCGAAATCATCAAAAATGATGGCCACGAAACTTTACGGTACTTTACAGTGTCTGGCCGTTTGGAGAGTGGACAGCCAATGCCCACAGTCGATGTCCCTGCATCAGAATTCAATAGCCTCGATTGGCTTACCACAGCCTGGGGGGCTAGTCCGCAGATCGCAGTGGGCAGTCGCTTTAAAGACCATGTCGCGGCTGCAATAAAAGAACACTCTGATCCAGAGCTGGTAAAACTATGCCAACACATAGGCTGGGTTCAACATAGTGATGAGCTTATCTACCTGACTGCCTCAGGCGGTATCGGCGTAAACGGATTGAATGAAGATGCAAGGTGCGAGCTGCAAGGAGCACTTGCAGATTTCAACCTACCCGACCCTGTCGATCCTCGAACCTTGGATCTAAGTGAAATACTGGCAGGTTTTCGGGATGTACACAAAGATGGTATCGGTCTTTTACTCCTCGGGACAGCCATGCGAGCAACTCTATGCCAGTACATACCAGCTACCTTTTCAGTTTATATGCAGGGCACTACCGGAACATACAAATCAGCGTTGGCCGGCGTCTTGCAAAGTTTTTGGGGTATCAAATTTGATGGCGCCCACCTTCCAGCCAACTGGTCAAGCACAAGTAACGCCAATGAAAAGGTAGCTTTTCTAGCAAAGGACGCTCTGCTTGTTGTTGACGACTTCATTGCTCGGGGAACAAGAAGCGAAGTGGCAAAAATGCACGCTAATGCCGAAAGACTTTTGCGCGCACAAGGCAATCAAGCTGGCCGGGGCCGTTTAACTTCTAAAGCCGAGCTCAGAAACGCATTCTACCCAAGGGGTCTCATTCTCGCTACCGGAGAAGACGTGCCAAACGGTCGGTCGCTACAAGCCCGTCTGGTGTACATGAATGTAGCTCTTGGTGCTATCAACATAGTGGAGCTCACGGAACTACAACGATTGGCTAAGATGGGTGAACTTACCAAAATCATGTCCAGCTTTTTGCAATGGCTTGCATTAGAGGCCAAGGATGGACAACTCACCCAGCTAATCGAATTGGCATTAGAATGCGACCGTGGAAATATTGGAAAATCTGGGCATGCGCGCACTCAAGACAATCTTGCCAACTTACTGACGGGCCTAAGGATATTTCTCCACTTCTGCGAAGAAGTTGGAGGAATAGGCGCACCAGAAACCGAAGGTTTTATGGACCATGCGACAGAAACTGCACGTAGGTTGGTGACCCTACAGGCCTCGCTGGACCATGAATCTTCCGATGCGCAGAGGTTCATAGAACTCATTCAAATTGCCGTATCCAGCGGTAAAGCACACATCGAATGCTGCTCTGGAGGAAACCCGGAAAACTCACGAGCTTTAGGTTGGCGAGAAGTCGATACCGGAACGTTTAGGCGCATAGAGGCAATGGGATCTCGTATAGGGTGGGTTGATGGTGAAAACCTGTATCTCAGCCCAGGTGCTTCCTTAAGCGCTATCAAGTCGATTTCATCAGCACTTGATAACCACTTTGGGAGCAGCGAGCGCGCTATCTCGAAAAGCTTGCGCGAAGCGGGACTTCTTAGTCGATGTGATAAGGGCAGGAATACAACCAAGGTAAGTATTTTGGGTGTCAGACCAAATGTCTATGCTTTCAAAATTGAGGACGTCTTTGATTTAGACAGCCAAACAAACGTTCCCATTGGGTATGACCCCTCAGAAATACCTTTCTAACTTTTCAACTGCCCCTATTGTCCCGATTGCCGCAGTCTTTTTATACCACCCTGGAAAAACTATTCATCAAAAACACATCTTTCTGAATGAATAGTTACACTATCGGGGCAAGCGGGGCACCTATGACTAATTATTTAATATAATAACATTTTTATTACATTAAGCTAACGGGACGATGCGAGACAAGTGGGGCATCGGCCGGCTGTGCTTTAGCATGGCAACTGAGCCATCCAGGTTCGTGTTTCAATAGTGCAGAAAAATATCCTGAAGGTAAGGAAGCCAATACCGATGGTCTACTATCATTGTCTCAGAGCTTGTCCCAATCTTTGCGCCAGTCCTTGGACAGATGACCGTGATCCACGAACCAAGCCTCCAGCGCCTTCAATTCGCCACGCATCTGGCGCCCCTCCTCTGCAAAGCGCCGTGCTTCTGCGCGCTTCTCTTTGGTGAACTTGCCATGCTTGATTTTAAACTCTGTGAGTCGCGCAAGGCCGTCCTTGGTCCTCGGACCGGTACTCGCGCCTCCATGGAGCTTACAGCGCCCCACAGGGAGTCTAGCGGGACGCTGACATAGCGTGCCTCGACGGGTCCGGGCCTCGCACCGAATACCCTGCCAGTTTGGACCGTAGAGCCATGATTTGGGGTTGGTTTTCATAGTGCTCAACTATCATCGGTTTATGGGGTTTTATTATACCCCATCTTGGATGGCTTTGCTAGGCATGCGTAACTTGGTCCAAGGACCGCGGCCCGAGTAAAACTAACCAACGCCACCTGTGCACATGTAACAACCTTAAGTAGGCCGACGGTGGGTGGTGAATGGACCGTGGGCCCTGGTTCTTGATGCCCGGTCCTAGGCAAGGTAGTTTAAGAACCCCGGGCCAGGTTTCATGTACCTGAATGGGGAGCGTTTTGTCATACGGCGAGGCTACGAGACCGCCCTGCACGGCTCAAGCTCGTTTTGTCTTACACTGCCCTTAATATGGTTCCCGACATTTTTGGGAAACATATAATATTTCAACCATGAACAAGTGCTCCAAATGTTAGCATCTTCCTATTTTGGTTACTTTATGAAAACCTCTCCTAACAAAGTTGGGGTAAATTTATGAACATTATTGTAGTTGGTGCAGGCATAGTTGGAATGTCATGCGCGATTTGGCTGCAGCGCGAAGGCCACAGTGTAACAATTGTTGACCGAACAGGGCCGGCAACCGGTACTAGTCATGGAAACGCAGGCGTGTTGGCTGCTGGCGCCGTTGTACCTGTAACAACACCAGGATTGATAAAGCGTGCTCCAGGAATGTTGCTCAATCCAAATTCGCCATTATTCCTGAAGTGGTCTTATCTACCTAAACTTGCACCATATCTTTGGAAGTATTTGGGTTTTGCAACCGACAATCATGTCGACCATTATGCAACTGCAATGTCGTCATTACTGCACGATACCGTTGATCAGCACCGTAGCTTGGCAAAAGGCACAGGAGCAGAAAAATACATCACAACAGAAGATTATTGTTTTGGTTATTCAACAAAAACTGACTTCGAAGCCGACGCATATGGTTGGAATAAACGTTCGGCTGCGGGATACGAATACCAGGTGGTCGATTCCGTAACATATTCAAAATATGATCCAGCTTTCGGATCAGTATTTGAAACGCTTGTGCGTTGCAAAAACCATGGCAGAATTTCGGATCCTGGGAAATATGTAAAAGCTTTGGCAGATCATTTTGTTTCTGCGGGGGGCACGTTAAAGATATGTGAAGTAACAGATATCGAAAAAACGGGTGATATTATCAACTCAATAAAGACCAACATTGGATCAATGAAGGCTGATCATATTGTTTTTGCTTTGGGCCCATGGTCAAAAAAAATTGCGCACAAACTGGGTATAAAAGTACCGTTCGAAAGTGAGCGTGGATATCACGTTGAATTTATAAACCCCTCAATAATTCTAAAATCTCCAATGATGGTTGCCAGTGGTAAATTTGTTCTTACACCGATGGACGGTCGTTTGCGAGCGGCTGGAGTTATTGAATTTGGTGGCTTGGAAAAAAATCCAAGTCGAGCGCCTTTCGAACTGTTGATCCGTCAAGTTAAAGACGTGCTGCCGCTATTGAAGTACGATGAAATTGTCGAATGGATGGGGCATCGCCCTGCACCTGCTGACAGCCTGCCATTGATTGGTGCAAATGATCCAAATGGATTTAGCTATAGTGCTTTTGGCCATCAACACGTTGGCTTGACAGGGGGACCAAAAACAGGTCGGATAATAGCAGATTTGATTCAAGGGAAAAAGCCAAACATAGACTTAGCAGCCTTTGATCCTACCAAGTATAAAATCTAACATTCTGGGAGAAAAATTATGGACGTTTTACGAATTACCTGCGCAAGTGTCTTTGCCGCAACCATCGCTGGCGCCGCTGCCGCTGGTGGCCACGCACAAAAATGGGATATGCCAATGGCGTATGCAGCAACAAACTTTCATTCTGAACATGGCGTAATTTTTGCTGATAAAGTTCGTGAACATACAAGTGGTGCGATTGATATTACTGTGCACGCTGGAGGTTCATTGTTCGGTGGTGGCGATATTAAACGCGCTGTCCAAACGGGTCAGGTTCCAATTGGCGAACGTTTTATGTCTGCGCATGCGAACGAAGCACCACTTTTGGGTTGGGACAACCTTCCGTTTATCGCGACAAGCTATGAAGATAACGAACGCCTTTGGGCTGTAGCAAAAGATACCGTGAATGCACAATTGGCAGATCTTAATCTCGTTGCTTTGTATACGTGCCCATGGCCAGGTCAGGGTTTTTACTTCAATCAAGAAGTAAATTCATCTGCCGATACGAAAGGCATCAAATTCCGTTCTTATAATTCTGCAACTGCAACGTTTGCGGAAGAATTGGGTATGATTCCAGTGCAAATCGAAGCTGCTGAATTAAGCCAGGCTTTAGCAACCGGAGTGGCATCATCATTCATTTCGTCTGGTTCAACAGGCTATGACCGCAAAGTTTGGGAACACCTAAGCCATTACTACAAAGTGAACGCTTGGCTGCCACGTAACTATGTCATGGTAAATACCCAAGTTTGGGAAGGTTTGGACGCAGAAGTACAAGCTGGCATCCAAAAGGCTGCTGATGAAACTGGCGCTGCTTGCGCAGCAAAATCAGCTGAATTATCGAACTTTTATTTCGACGAATTAGCAAAAAACGGTATGATAGTTCAGGATGCAGGCCCTAAATTCTTGGCGGAGCTTGAAGCGATTGGTGCAAAAATGACAGCTGATTGGTTGGCGGACGCTGGTGCTGACGGTCAAGCAATCCTTGATGCATACAACGCAAACTAAACGTAATACGTTAGCCCAGCTTAGGTTGGGCTAACACCCTTTCAGAATTTAGGCTCCATTATGCGTGATTGGTCACCCGTTCTAGGACTGCCCCTTTGGGTTTGGCTTTTTATTTTACCAAGCATTTTTGCGATGATATGTTTGCTATTTGGCCCCAAGCTAGAAAAATATTTAAAGCCAGTTTGGCGGTTCTTGGACAGCCTGTATTTTGCAAGTGGAGCAATAGCTGCATTTTTTATGATCACTATACTAGTTCTGATCGTTGTCCAGATGGTTGCGCGTTGGACCAGTATGGCGATCCCAGGGACAACTGAATTTGCTGGATACGCGATGGCAGCTACGTCGTTTTTTGCGCTGTGCCATGCTCTTACAAAAGGTGCACACATCAGAGTTTCAATCATCTTGAATGCCAATCAATTTCTCAAAATATGGTTAGATCGTTTGGCAGTTTTTGGCGCCGCATTAATTGCCACCTATTTCGCTCGATATGCGATCAAAACAAATATTCTATCCGAGATGTTAAACGACAGAACCCAAGGGCAAGATCAAATTCCCGAATGGATAGTCACTGTTCTATCCCTTCCTAGTCGCGCCATCCGGGAATGGGATAGTGCCCTTTTCGAGACTTCAAATGACATGATTTACACTCCAGTCTGGGTACCACAACTTTCTATGTCGATTGGAACAGTTCTACTTGCCGTAGCGCTGTGGGACACCCTCTATAGAATGCTTATCACTGGTGAAAATCCAATTGTTTCGGAGACCGTCGAATGATCGAAGCTTACGCAACACTTATATTTTTGTTCGTCCTGTTCACCCTATTGGGATCATCGATTTGGATAGGCTTAGCCCTAATGGGGGTCGCTTGGGTCGGCATGGAATTATTTACATTGCGGCCAGCTGGTGACGCGATGATCACAACGATCTGGACTGGGGCCAGTAGTTGGACCCTTACCGCATTACCATTGTTCATTTGGATGGGTGAAATCTTATATAGAACGCGTTTGTCGCAAGATATGTTTCGCGGACTTGCGCCATGGATGCGCTGGTTGCCGGGCGGCCTGTTGCACACCAATATCGCAGGATGCACTATCTTTGCAGCTGTTTCCGGATCATCGGCGGCAACACTCACCACTGTCGGGAAGATGTCGATCCCTGAATTGCGCAAAAGAGGTTATCCCGAATATATGATTGTTGGTACTTTGGCAGGCGCCGCAACACTGGGCCTTATGATACCACCATCCTTGACCCTGATTGTTTATGGCGTTTCGATCAACGAAAGCATCATCAAGTTATTTATGGCAGGCATTATTCCTGGTATGGTGCTGGCCGGTTTGTTCATGTCTTACATCATGTTTTGGCACTACCTACGCCCTGATCAAAGGCCCGAACCAGAGCCCAAAATACCTTTTTCAGAAATGTTGGCGGAAAGCCGGTTTTTGATACCTGTATTGTTATTAGTATTTGCAGTAATTGGTTCGATGTACTTTGGATGGGCTACGGCAACAGAAGCAGCAGCAGTTGGTGTTATTGGATCAATGACGTTAGCGATGTTCCAGCGATCACTTAATTTGTCGACTTTCTATGAAAGCTTGATGGGCGCGACGCGAACATCAGCGATGATTGCTTTAATTTTGATGGGCGCTGCCTTCTTATCTTTGTCTATGGGTTTTACTGGTTTGCCACGAGCCTTGGCGGCGTGGATCGATCAAATGCAACTATCACCAATTACCCTGATCGCGGCTTTGACCTTGTTCTATATCATTCTTGGTATGTTTTTGGACGGAATATCTTCGGTTGTTCTTACTATGGCGATTGTTGAACCCATGATCCGCCAAGCTGGGATAGACGTTATTTGGTTTGGCATTTTCATCGTAGTCGTTGTGGAAATGGCTCAAGTAACGCCACCAATCGGGTTTAACCTGTTTGTTCTTCAAGGCATGACCAAACATGAAATCGGGTACATATCAAAAACAGCAATCCCAATGGTTGGCTTGATGTTGTTGATGGTTGTCATCTTGGTTTTATTCCCAGCGCTGGCGACTTGGCTGCCAGAAAACATCCGGCAATAGGATTATGATGGCCCCTGCCGTCACAGTTCTACAATTAGATACCGGATTCCCTAGGATTCCAGGAGATGTGGCTTGCGCGGATACTTATATTGGTGGCGTCGAAATCATCCGAATTACGAATGCATCCGTAGCCGCTATAGTTAACGACCGCCCGGACCAAATTGACATAAGACCTTTTGAAATTGCCATTAAGAAAGCAAAAGGCGATGTGATTGTTACATCATGCGGTTTTTTGTCCTACTGGCAAACCCATCTGGCTGAACTTACGAGCAGACCGTTTATAAGCTCTTCGTTGACAGCCTTGCAAAAATTGGAACAAGAATTTGATCCTACAGAAATACTGGTCGTTACATTTGATAAGAATAAACTAAACCAACTGCATCTAGGCCGAAGTGGGTACCAAGTGATTGGTTTATCCCCAAATATGTATTTGAGAAAAATTATTTCACAAAACCTGAATAGTGTTGATGTCACAAAAGCTAGTAATCAAATTACAAGCTGGATTGTTCAAAAAATGAAGAAAGAAATTAAACATATAGTATTAGAATGCACAAACTTACCTCCTTACAAATCTGAAATTCAGCGTATGACAGACTTAGAGGTGACTGATATTCTGACCTGCATCGAAGCCGTTCGTCCCAGAACTATCAATTCCAAATTCATCTAAAAACAAAAGGTACTATCAGATGAAACATGATTTCGCAGCCGCCAAAAATACTGAAGTTTCTGCAATCCCGGTCATTGATATATCTGGTGCCATTTCGGGATCGGATATCCAGGGCACCGCAAATGAAATTTACGAAGCAGCCACGGAGCACGGTTTTTTCTACATTTCGAACCACGGCATTGAACAAGATAAGATGAGCCGTGCCTTTGCAATAACCAGGGATTTTTTTGCACAATCTGCCGAAGACAAAGCAACAGTCGCTGTTGATACTCAGCAACGTGGCTGGATGGCGCAGGGAATGTCTCATTTGCAAGGTGCAAAAACGCATGACCGTAAAGAAGTTTTCTTTTGGGGAGCCGAAACTGCACCTAATGATCCAGATATTTTAGCTGGTAAACCATTGGTCGCGGTTAACAAATGGCCCACTGAAGCATTCCCCAGATTGGAAAATGATCTGCGCCCCTATTACGATGCTGTTTGTAAAGTGGGACGTCGCTTAATGTCGGCCATTGCTGTTAGCTTGGATCAGTCCCCTCAGTTTTTCGACGCGTTTTATCAGAAGCCTTTAGCACGCGGGCAGCTTGTCTATTATCCTCCTTCCACTGACGCTGACGAAGCAGAACAACGGTTTGGAGTGGCACCGCACACAGATTTTGGTGTCCTGACAATACTTCTACAGGATACCAGTGGCGGACTGCAGATCCAAAGTAAGTCTGGAGTGTGGATAGAAGCGCCGCCTATTGACGGAACGTTGGTCTGCAATATCGGCGACCTATTGGCGCGTTGGAGCAATAATCGTTTTTCATCCACCGTGCACAGAGTAATTAATCGTACAAACAATGCCCGGTTCTCAATTCCAGTGTTCTTTGATCCCCATACTGATACCATTATTGATCCCATAGATTTAGGCGTTACGTACCGAGAAAGTAAATATAAACCCGTAAAAGCAGGCCAACACATAGCGAGCCGTAACAAAAAGAATTTTTCACAGTATAAATGAAAGGGTGCTGTCAGACGAATGAGAACTCACATCAGATTGCTGGCGCAGCCTGAATTTATGCGCTCATCAATTGACACCACTCGGCGAGAGCAGCGGCGCGGTTGAGGTGAATGGCGAGTGTTTTGTCTTTCACGCACGCCACAAACCCACTTTGCCTGCTTCAAGCAAGTTTACTTTGATAGCGCTCAGATTATACGATGAGTTGGTCAATAGTCTTCGGGTGTTCGGTAACTGGCTCATAACCGTCTTGAGTGATGATAAAGCTATCACCAATTTGGGCGCGAAATTCATCAACTGCTACAGATCCATCCACTGCCAGAACCATACCTGGCTGAAGGATTGTTGTATCTCCCGTGACCAATTGTGGGGCCTCCAGAAAACTGAAACCTGTTGCACGGCCGCAACGGAACGGATACGCGTACCCTGCACTTTGAATAACTTCTGCGTAAGCTGCGTGAACGCTTTCAGCCGTAACACCGGGGCGTAACGCATCAAGCGCGGCTTGCTGGCTGGCCAATGCGACTTCGTAAACAGCAGCTTGAGACGTATCCATCATCTCACCGATCCAGAACGTTCGGTCAAAACCTAACTTGAACCGGTGAAAATTCGTCATGCCACAAAAGCAGAGAAACACTGGCTCGCCACGACGCATAACACGTGTTGTGGCACGGTGGTGAGTTTTAGTAATCGTCTCGCCGGATGCCATAATTTGCAGGAAATGCGTATTCGGCGACATATCGACGTCGCCATAATGCGTGGTTAAAAGTTCTGCCGCTTTGCGCGTGCCTGCTTCCGACGTTGCAATTGCTATTTCGTATTCAGGCACACGATCCCCAATGGCAGCGCGGCCGGCGTCCATCATGGCGTTTGCGACCAGACCCGCATGGCGGGCAAGCTGTAGCTCTTGCGTCGATTTGATCATACGCATCTCAGATAGGATAGGTGTGATCGAAATGAGATGTCTTGCACCAACCAGTCCATCAACATATCTGCGTACAAGAGCCGGCATGTGATCTGGCTCTATCCCAATAAGCGCCGCCCCTTTTACCGCAGCAGGTATTTCAGCGCGCCATTCCGCCCCCATACCATCGTTCCACGCCGCAATCTTGTCCACGCGCGCCGCAGATTGAGCCGTGTTGAGGTCAATTGTAGGCGTGATCAATAGGCTAGGACCGTCGCGTAACACTATAAGTATGGTCGGACGGCCAAATTCCATGTGCAAGTAGTCGTAGTAGCCTGTGAGGTAATATACATTGTCATCATCGGTAATAAGAGCGACGTCGAGGCCTTTTTCGCCCATTTCGGCGCGAAAAATGTTCATACGGGTTTCAAACATAACTACTCACCCTTACTTTTGGTCACCGGTAGACGGTCACGCACCAGTTGCGCCCAAAAGGCGGCACCAATTGGCAATAGATCATCATTGAAATCATAATCGTCCGAATGCAGCGGCTGGCCACAAGGCCCCTCTTGCCCGTTGCCCAGTAGCAAGAAACACCCCGGCACAGCGGTCGAGAAATGAGCAAAGTCCTCTGAAAAACTCATGGGTTCGCGATTACCGTTTGTCTCAAGTCCTAAAGAGCGAGCTGTGCTTACAGCAGCGTGAGTTGGCTCGGGGGCATTGATCGTCTCAATAAACTCTGTGTTGAACTTTACGGACACAGTCACACCGTGAGCGGCTCCAATACCTTCCGCAAGCTGGCGCATCAGACGCGCGACTTCTTCGCGATCTGCTGGCAACCGTGCGCGCACATCACCTTTGAGGGTTGCGGTACCTGGTAGGACATTGCGTTGCCCATCGGTCAGGAATTCCGTTACTGAAACGACAACGCCCGCACCCGGTGCAAGCTTTCGCGAGACGATGGTTTGTAAAGCCTGCACGATCTCTGCCCCTATAGTGATAGCATCTCGCCCCACCTGCGGCATTGACGCGTGACCACCTTGTCCTTCGATCAATATTTCAAATAGGCTTTCGCTTGAACAAATTTGACCGGTCCGCGTGGAAACCTGCCCCAAAGGCGCACCCGGAAGATTGTGAATGGCATAGATTTCTTCAACGGGAAAACGCTCCAGTAGGCCCTCAGTGATCATGGCCCGCGCACCCAATCCGTGTTCTTCGTTAGGCTGGAATATGAACAGCACCGTACCGTCGAATTCGGCCTCTTCTGCAAGCGCTGCCGCCGCGCCCAAAAGCATTGTCATATGGCCGTCATGGCCACAGGCGTGCATCACGCCAGCTGTCTGTGACGCATAGTCATGGCTGCTTGTCTCATGGATCGGCAGCGCGTCCATGTCAGCCCGCAGAGCAATGACACGATTACCTGTTCCGCGTTTGTGGACGCCAACAACGCCCGCGCCGATATGCGTCTCAATTCCCAGATCTTCGAGGATACCCGCGACCCGTGCTTTCGTGCTTTCCTCAGCAAACCCAAGTTCTGGCATTCTATGAAATTCATGGCGTAGGACAGTCAAATCAATTGGCGGCATAAGTTTGTCTCACAAAATGGTTCCCCAAGAGGTTAGCTTGAATAATCAGGCATGCAGGCAAGAAAACGACCTCTTGCAGGAAAGTTTACAAACGCCTCAATTAACTTCGCAAGTCCGAAGAGCGACGTACAGGGCAGCATGAACATTACGCCTAGAATTGTCAAAAGGTGCTTTCAAACCAATCAGCGCATGCAATACACCTCTAGCACAACCCAAGTCTACACTCTCAATAATTAACGCCACTCAGCGAAAGCAGCGGCGCGGTTCAGCTTAAAATTGAGTGCGGAAGTAACGGTTGCGTACCTCCACCCACACCCAGCTTGTGTAGCGCCTTGAGCGCACCATAACGGCCGAGAATGGTGAACTGTGTTGGGGGTTAATCAACGAATTTGTAACTTGCGTGACAAGTGATGCATGTGTTCAAAATTGCGGCAAGCTTGCCTAAAATAATACTCCCATCTCCCATAGTATCCGCCTCCAGTGCCAACTCGTCAAAACTTCTGTGGACAGACATACCTAGGGTCTTAAATCCTAGTGGCAGCTTAACAATCAACGTCATTGGTTCATTGCCACTGCGGGTAGCGCCCATTCCAACCTCTCGAGAAGCCAGCGACACTGCTTTCATATCATCCTGTGAAATTCCCAGAGTGATCGCCTCAATCGCCTCTAACAACCCCCGCATCTCTTTGAGGACGTAAGCCCGTGCTGCTGCATTCAAAACAATAGCAGTTCTTTCATCACTGCTGGCGGTTGTTGTTCCTTTGATGAAAAAAATCGCGCCAGGCGCCGTTACTATAATTATAACCATTGCCAATACACTCCAACAACGCCTGCAAGCAATGTGTATCTACCTGATCAAACGTTATACATATTAATTAAATTTTCAATAAATCTGAAAGAAGCCTTATTGCGTTTTCAGTATTTTTAACATCATCAATGCCTGAATTTTTTTCGTAGTAAGCAGTCAGAGCTTCGGACGTCCATTTGCCATACATTCCATCGATTAATGAATTATAAAAGCCCAAGTCCAATAAGACTGACTGGACTTTTTTGCGATCCTTTTCAGATAGGTTAATGAAAGCTATCAAGAGCGGTGGGGCGATTTTATCACCATAAAGGAATTTGTCATTCTTCCACTCGCCAACAATTTTTGAGCCATCATACCCAGTGAAAGTGCCTTGACCGTTCCTTTTGTTGTCTTTCCATTGGCCGACGTATTTATCCCCATCAGCAAAAGTATATGTGCCTTGTCCGTTCCTCATGCCACTCTTCCAATCGCCGACGTATTTGTCGCTATTGGCTAAAGTTAATGTGCCGTGCCCATTCTTTTTACTGTCTTTCCAATCACCAATGTATCCGTCGCCATTATGCCAGATGAAAGTGCCTTGACCATTCATTTTGCCGTTTTTCCAATTACCGACGTATGTGTCACCGTTGGCTAAAGTTAGTTTGCCGTGTCCATTTTTCTTACCGCCTTTCCAATAGCCTACATATTTGTTACCCATGGCGGACGTAAAAGCGCCCCTGCCGCTCTTTTCGCCGTCAGCCCACTCACCGGAATATTTGCTACCATCAACAAACGTGTAACTGCCGTATCCGTTCTTTTTACCATCTTCCCATTTTCCTACATATTCGTCACCGTTTGCATAAGTATAGGTGCCTTGTCCGGCTCTTTTACCATCTTTCCAATCACCAACGTATTTATCACCATAATGCCAGATGAATGTACCAAAACAATTATGAAAATTACCGTTCGATGGGCATGCTGATTGAGCAAAACCCACATTCACACCTAATATCAGCGCCGCAAACACTAACATCAATTTTGAGCTCAAGTATCTCATTAGATTAATATAGCAAAGTCATTCTGCGCTGTGTAATCTTTTTTAGGTGCGCATGACGGACAAAATTTTGTCCATGTCAAGTGGTGCGACACGACCAAAGCTTCCAGAACGTATAGGCAGCGATTCAGACATATCTCATTGATAAAATTCGAAAAAGGCTAGTGAAATTCTTTTGTCACTTTATCCAGCCCCATAGCATGTGTCACTTTTCAATAGGGAAACAAGTCGATCCAAACATAAAAAGAGACTTTAACTGAGCCCTGGAAACTGGAAGTTCTGTTTAGCCGGTGCTGTCAAACCAATACGAACTCGCATCAGATTACTGGCATAACCCCAATCCATGCGCTCAATAATTGACGCCACTCAGCGAGAGCAGCGGCACGGTTTAGCTTGAGGTTTAAGCGTGGGTAGAGATGTACAGCCAAACAAAACTCCAGCCCAATGAATCCACCACTCTAACACTAAAGGCCCGTGGTCCGAGACGCGGGGCACTGGGATTGGGGGCCCCGGTCCATGGTCCTGAGGCTCAATTGCATGGGTTGGGCACAGTAACCCCACACTGCCCGTGATCGTCCGCACATTCACGGTCACACACTGGTCACACACCCTTTGACAAAAAGGTTATATTTAGACAGAATAACCTAGCTACAACTTGGTGTGACCACCTAGGTTAAACGTCTATTTTGTTTTATTTTGTGGTGCCCGGGGGCGGCACTAACATGCTGTTTTTATGTGTTCCTGTATGTATCGTAAATCTATTATCCACCTTATTGAATTGAAGAATATGCCCTAATATGTCTTGACCTGTTCATCTGTATCCCGC
>Ga0255753_1003168_pt1 | contig 17348 bp, 11 predicted proteins | sample 041ome_10_FD_179953 | JGI IMG/M metagenome (GOLD analysis project Ga0255753, IMG submission 179953) | Coastal salt marsh microbial communities from the Groves Creek Marsh, Skidaway Island, Georgia - 041412US metaG (version 2) | ecosystem: Environmental > Aquatic > Marine > Intertidal zone > Salt...
ACCAACGTCGAAAGGAGCGCACGAGGCGTAATAACAAGCGGAGTTTCGTCGGTTTCTTGAAACGAATGCTTTTTCGAAGGGACGTAATTCTTTTTCGAAAGGACTGAGAAAAGATATGAAGGATTTTGTGAATATACGGAAAGATGCCAAATTTGCTTTTTTTCAAAAAAAATGGCGCGTTGGAAACGTGTTTTTGGACAGTCTAGGGAAATGGATTATAAGTCCCCAGTATTTTTAGGGGAAAACCAGGAATTTTCGATTTTTTGGCCTAAAAATCGAGCCTTTTTCCCTATAACGACGGGGACTTATAAGTCCATTTCCCTGGACTGTTGGAGTTCTCGTCGACATCATTACGCATATTTTCAAGTAGATTTTTCATATCCTTGTAGCATTCAGTGAAAGGGTGAAAATTTTTCCTCAAAAAATTTATGCCCTGGAAGTCGGACTGGGGCGGGAGGAGCTCCAGGGGATACATATGAATAATAAGAAAATACGATGAGCGTGTGAAAACGTGAGATCTTGAATGTGAGAGTCTGAATCTCTGAGGCAGACAGAAACGACAAACGAGGGGGAACAGTGTCTTTCCTCAAAATTCGAAGAATATCGGGTCTAAGCAGTCACTGCCACTGTTTGCTCGGCTACCGCTCTGCACTCTTCTTTTCTATGAAGAGGCGATTTTATACCAAAGCTTTCATCGTGTCCTTAACATTTATTCTTTTAATTACTATCATGCAAAGCCTGTTTGTAGTAGATGAAAAAAGACTTTCCCGAAAGTCGCGTTCAAAAACATGCTCCCCAACTTCAAGTCCGCATGCAAAGTCAAGCTGGAATCTTAGCTCGGCACTACAAGCTGATAAAGAGTATGACTTTTCACTTTCTTCAAAAAGTACGGAAACTTTCACTGTCCTTATAAATACATTCAAGCGAAGAAGCTTATTGAAGCGTGCGGTTGCGCACTATTCTAAGTGTGAAAATGTGTCAAACATAAGAGTGGTGTGGTCTGAACAGGTCAAGCCTCCATCAGCTTTAAATCAAACGGAGATGCATGATTATTTTGCTCGACACTTTGGGTTTGTGCAATATGATACTCACAGAACAACTTCTATTCAAAATCGCTATGCAAGACTCGTAAACTTAAAGACACAAGCTGTCTTCCACGTAGATGATGATGTGAGAATTCCATGTCATAGTTTGGAGAGTGGATTTCAACAATGGAAAAAACATAAGGATGCTCTTGTAGGCTTTGAGGTAAGAGCTCATGAATTAGTAGGGGATGGATGCATCAGCTTTCGCTATAATCACAATCGTTTTGATATTTGGTGGAAAAAAAGATATTCTATTACCCTCACAAAAGCTGCATTTTCACATGCAAAATATCTATTGCTATATGAAACAAATCTTCCGAGCGATGTTCGTTCCTACGTCGATCAACGCACGAATTGCGAAGATATTGCGATGCAAATGTTAGTTTCTTCTATTGTGCGGGGAAAGAGTCTCACTGAGCTCAAAAGTGCAACGGTTTATGTGCCAGCTTCTACTTTCTACAAGATTACTTCAAAATTAGAAAAAAGAAATATACAAGGGATCAGCTCGAATGTTGGACACATAGAAACAAGATCAAATTGTATCAGTGACTTATCAATTATGTTTATGGGAGATTCTTACCAAACTCCTTTATATTATGCAACTTGAGTACATTTTGTATAGTGTTTGTCGAGGTTTATTCTGATCCATGATGCGATGGATATTACTTTTCATCAAAATATTCTAACGATAAGCTTAGGCGCAAAATACTTGGAGCACTTGCGCATTTGTGTGATGATATCAAAGAACACCAGACGAGCTAAATAAAAGCAGATGTATTCTATTTATTGCCCATTTTTACTAAAAAGATTTTTCAAAAAGTTAATCTTTTTGGTTTCTTTTAAAATGGAAACGTAAATTCGCGACTGACTTTCACCGGATGTGCTTCGGTGTTAAATACCCACTCGTTCAAATCAATTTCATCGCCAGAGCCAAAAGTCAAATATAAATACTTGAGCGTTTCCGCAAAGAAAAACGTTTGCGTGATGTCGTCTCTATTTTGCGGCAACGCGGCTTCTTTTTTACGGACGTCGCGTATGCCGGTCCACCCAGTATCTGTGGCGTACATTTCCTTCATGGACTGGAATATTTCCCACGCCCATTTTCTATACTTTTCATCCCCGGTTTTCCGGTACATGTAAAATATAGCTTCAACGGTTTCCGGCCTCTGAATGTTTTGGTTGTGCGTCCCATACATCGAGCCGCTGGCTGAAGCGGCAACGACGACATCGGGCGATAATCCAGAAGCCTGTGCGTGATAAAAGTTGCGACATAGTGTCGTCATGTGTTCGGCAAGTGCCAAGTACCCTTTTACGATATCGTTCGGACTCGCGTGTTCTGCGCCAAGAACCAACGCTCCGGAAATGAAACACGCGAGATGATCCATGTTTAATACTTGACGTCCATTTTTTAAATCATTCAAAAACCACGCGTCGTGCAATTCTTTACTAGTTCCTTGCCACTTTAGTTTTGGGAATTTGGATACCATAAACTTGAGCACAGAATCCATGGAGTTGTCGAATTCAACTCGATATTTTGAACGTCCTTGAGCGTTTGGGAATGCGCGCCACGCTTTAATTAAATACTCATAAAAGCTATCGCCTAGAGCGCCTACTGCGTAACTTCTTTCCAACGTAAATTTTCCCGTGCTCGGATGGATGAATAAAGGATACAGTCCTAAAGGTGTCATAATTGAGTTTGGACTGATGGGTTTATAGCTCAAGATGACATCCATAGTTTTCTTTGCGTATTCGTACCATTTTCTATCCTTTGTTCTATCCGCGAGCGTAAAGAATTCCAGCTGAAGCGTACCCGCGTCTGCGAGAACTGCACTATTTTGATAAAAACTAAAACATTCGCCTTTTTTCGTAAACGGATTAATCATCGTGTAAGGAATGCCACTTTTTGTTTCAAACGCTGGCGCTATAGCGTTTGCGACTTGTACCGCTCTTTGCAAAAAATTTTCATCCGACGTCAAATCGTAAATGGATAATAATCCGCCTAAAACCCGAATGTTTGTTTCAAATACAGAAATTCCTTGATTCAGTCTCGACGAAGCTAAGTTTTCTAATCCAGACGTTTTGTCGTTCAACAGATGGGCGCGAGCGCGTTCGTATTCTTCTTCTAATTTCATTATTTTTAGTGTGTCTATGGCGTCGATAACAGAAGCGGAAACGCCGCCTTGATTGTTCGAACCACGTAAAGACTTAGGTTGTACCTCATCGAAACCGAAAGCATACTTCTCATACGCACCGTATGATGCACGCATGGCTTCTCTAATTTCATCTTGCTTTTGAGCGTCTTTGGTAATATTCGATGCCCAATATTGTAATAAAAAAGGCGAGGAAGAGGAAAAGGCGTAATCAATTTTTGAGGTGGGAACGGTACTTTTTTTTTCTCCCGTCTCGGATTCGATTCGATTTCTTAAAGAATCAATGACGCGTTCGTTCGGTTCTTCAATGCCACTTCTTACTCGTGCGCCATAATTATTCAATTTTTCTTCACTCAGAGTCTTTCTCAACTCCCGCGGCGCATTCGTATCGAACACGTTTATTTTTTCTTTTTCAACCACTTGTTGTAAATCTTTTCGAACGGACCATTCGCCGTCGCGTTTATGCAACTCCGCGTGCTTTTCGTGCAAGTTAAAAACCAGGAGACTAGCAATCGACACGATTGCAAAAATAAATAATCTCTCCAGTGCACGCATTGGGACTAACTACTTTCTAACGCAGTGCACGACGTAATGTGATTTGTGGTTTGTGTGAAGTGGTGTACTTGTTTCATTACAAAGACAGAAGTTTTATTTTTCCTATGGTCTGTGCTCTAGATCGTGATTTTTGAGAGAATTCTCTCTCTCAACTCTCACGTTTCATTTTTTTATTTACTCTTTTATTCACTTTTTTACACACACGTTGTTGTTGTTGTTGTTCACCAGGGAAACTGTTGGGAGAAGGGTGAGTTACATCGTCAACGACCGGGGTCTCGGATGTTTTAGCGTCAGTAGAACGAGAAGAACATAACATTGCGCACACTTTCTCCATTTTTACCACGCAAAAATAGTAAACATTGACATGCGTCGCATGCACGTTCTTAATACAAACCTAGACAGACATGAACGAAACTAACATTAATCATGTGTAAGCGTTCAAACATCATCATTATCATCACTTGTTCTTTCGTGATCGTTTTTATTGCGTTTAATCTTCTGTATTTGTCCATGGGGAGGTATTGGAATGCGCGCGTACTTGAGAGACTATTTTCCCTTATAAATTCTTCTCATCTTTACTCAACGAGACCTAGCTATCGCTAAACTCCGAATTATCCGACGAAAACAAAAGAACACGTTCCTCTATCATTATTTGTTGCTTTGCGATTGTTCTAGTGCGCTGATTTGCGCTCAGGAGTACATATTACTATCGTTTTTCCCAAGTGACAAAATGTGCTGGATCACTAAAAACAAAACAAAAAATCAAAATTCTAAACTGGGCGTCCCAGGGGATAATACTCAATAATAGAGATAGTTTCGGAGTTCGAAGAAAACGAGAAAAAAGTGTGTACTTTGTTAGACAAAAAATTTTGACCTCGAGCATTATCAGCCTAATAGCAGGAAGACCGGAAAGGGTATGAGATCGAAGCGAGTCTCCATCGTGTTTGCTACAACATTTATTGTATCGATTTGGTTATCAAGAAGTTCTTCCTTTTTCTCGTGCACTTCAAAATTAGGCACTCAATATGAAACTGACAGAGTAAATATTAGTCAGAACAAGTACGAGTATAGTAACTGCAAAGTATCCTCAGAATACGTGGCAAGCCCTTGGGAGCGCACTTGGACTGAGAACATTGCGCTCTTAAAGAGCGATGAACGCGGCTGGTCAAGAGGTTGCGGGCAAATCCAAGAGGATATAAAGTATTTAACCTTATTTCAAGAGCTAACGAATATTGAGCTGGCTGAAACTTTCATACGTAGAAGAAATGATGAACTCCTAGCCCAAGTCTTCTCATACCATCAAATATATGATAGCTGCACAAAGAAAGCACAATTCATGTACATAGAACCACTGGTATCTTTTCTTCGACATCCTGCTGCAATTTGCATTCAAAACGGTACAGGAATTTTATTTGACAAGTCATACATTATATTGCCTAGTTCAGAAAGTATCATCAGAAAAGAAGGAAAGAATTATTTGTTTGATGTCGGGGCAAGTGTTTACGACTCTGGGCTTGGAGGAGACTCTCAAAAGTGGTTTGTTGAAAATTATAGAAGAAAAGGAATAGAATTTGACCATATTTATGGATGGGAAGCTGAGACAATAGACCCATTAGAGCAGTGGAACTCAGTGCCTCCAGAAATAATGAGGAAAACGTCGTGGTACAACATAGCGGCTAGTAGTGAAAAGGAAAATCCCAATAACCCGTGGACTTTTGTTCGAGAGATTGCAAAAGCTGAAGATTTTGTGGCCGTGAAGATTGATATAGATACTCCAGAAATAGAAATAGAACTAGTTTCGCAGTTGTTGGAGGATCCTATTCTGCTCAACCTGGTCGATGAGTTATATTTTGAACATCATGTCCATGGAAGTCCTATGCAGTATCAAGGCTGGGGCGACCTGAGGAACCAGAATGTATCTCATCCTGGTGTTGAAGATAGTTATAAAATTTTTAAAACTCTTCGAGAGAGAGGTGTCAGGGCGCACTCCTGGGTTTAATTCTATTCAGTAAAAAACATCTTTACATGGAAAAGAAGCGCACTCCTTCCTTTCAGACACGCGTCAAAGTTGTGCGCAGCTTACAAACTGACAAAAGAAGTCACCCTCCGCCAAAAGTTCCTAAACTCACTCATGACAACAAAACAAATCAGAAAAGAGAGAAAGAAAGCTGGGTGATGTAGAAAAAGACATTCAATCACATTGGCTCACCTTGATGCGTGGAAGGAAATTTTGTATTTTTAAGCATCCAAGATCGTCCACAAAATGTATGGCTGCATGAAACTAGAAAAATAGACTCGAAATTTAGAGTTGGAAATGGAGCAATCTCCTTGAGAAGTTTGCCAGCGGTGAAGTCAATAATTTCACATCGACAAAGCTCAGCTCCTCAAGAAAATGAAGATGGCCGCGACCTTGACTTTGTTCCATCGCGTCTCCAGACGTCGACTATTGTTCGTGGCTTTGCCGATTTCCACTATGAATCATCTGTGCATCATAAACGTCTTCCCTACGACGATTGCGCACGGACCGACGGCGTAAGAATCGAAGCGGTACGTGCCATCTGCTTCAAATGTCCGCCCTTCACTTTCGACGCCGACTATGGCTTCTGCAGTGCGCTTCCATTGCTCGTACAAAGCGTCGACCATTTTCTCCGCCACTTGAACATCGTCGTGTACCTGCAGCACTGCTTCCCCTTCGATATCTTTGTGGTACAGAAATCTGTTCTCCACTAAGTTCACAGTGGCGTGCGCGATCTCTATGTTGCATTCCACGGAAGTTGGTTTCGGTGGGGGCAACTGCTCCAGGGGCGTTCCATGCGAAGAGCACTTTCGACACCAAAGTCATCTCGCAGACCCATCAGTGCCGTGTGGACGACGTGGAGCGCCGGTAAATAACCTAGAATGACCACAGTCCACGTATTAGACAAATGTTTTAGTTAGTTTGTGCAACATTGTGCAACAGGTACAATCTAATTTTACCTTTCTACAAGATGTAAAGATCATAACTCTGTCTAATGTCATAAATCTAATAAATATGATGATAAAAAATCTTTGATAGTAAAATTCTCTTTCCATCTCCTTAAGCATGAATCGAAAATTACACTCATGTCTGATATTTTCATCCATAGATGTGGACCAAGTATTTTCAACTTTTAACCATCAGATTATGCGCCTTTGAATCATTTGTACCTGCCTATTTGTTCCTATGCCTCATCTACCCTTCTATTTCTCGTCGAAAATTGCTGCATTTGGAAAATGGGTTCTTTTTTTAAAGACTTGAGTGGGAATGTCTTACTTTTCATTTTGAATTCGAGAAAGTGACACACCCCTTTGCACTTGCACAAATTCAAATATTTTTCCCACCCAAAATACTTTCAAGAAGACAGCAGAGACCAATCACGTAATTTCCAAACAAGTTCTGCTGGTGCGTAATTCTTATTAACTGAACGAGGAGAAGCTACGGAATTTGCCGTCTCTGTATTATTCCACCAATAAATTTGCAGACTCGAATCATTGTACGGATGATGAAACAGATTTTCATGTAAAGAAGTAAATTGATCTTGAAATGAAAGTATCTCGTGTTCCTCACGATTACGACGAAATATTGCTTTAAACGCTTTGTTTGAGTTCAAAAAATCTCTTTTTCTCGGGCAAGGACCTCCCCATTTTCTACACAAATACGCGTCTCTTCCATAATATTTATCTTCTGTATTTTTTATCATTCTTCTGTAACTTTCCCCGGATTTTAATGTTGTGCTTTCTGTCTGAATGTCGGGATTTTCTCCATGATTAACGAAAAATCTATCACGCCTGTCAGAAGCGTGAAAATTCTGACAATTACCTAAAATTGAGCGAAGATAGTAATCAATATCTTCCGAATAAGCTGGCCAAAAATTCTCATCCATCACCCCAATCTTATGGAGAGCCAACTGAGTGATTCCAAACGAAGAAAAATGTAAGAAGAGTAGAAGACAAAGTTTCGGCTTTGCAGCAAAAATTTTCGCTATCTTTCGCAGTGATCCTGGGCGGAAGCTCGTATCATCGTTAGAAATTATGGTGTATGAAATATTATCGATAAGCATTTTTTTTGCGATGACATTGAAGGAGCCCGCAAAGCCAAAATTACTTCCGTGGCTTTCAAGTATATTCAACGCTCTGATCATCGGATTTAGACATTGAAATTCTCGATTTACAAACAGACCGTTTGTTTCGAGATTGAACTTCGGTTGAGAGCAATCGAAAAGCTTCAATACTTTCCTCATCTTCAACGTTACATCACTTGAAAATGTGTTGAGTACGACAAATACTTGCTTGACTTCAAAGTCAATCGATTCCAAATGATACCTTACCAGATCTGTTCGCGCAAAAGCAAAAACAGCGAGAGATTCTAGAGTTGAATATTCACGTTTTGTTGCATGACGTTCAGAGGCAATATTTCCAAAATCAAGCTCTTCAATAACGCTTCCGACTTGAGCTGAAACTTTTTGCCCTCCACCGGGAGTTAGAGAAAAAAGATTTACCATGACCAAGCAGACAGAGATAATATTAAGCATTATTAATTGAACATACGTTCGTCGAAATTAGTGCGCATTACAAGGACGAATGATGCACCCACCATCATCTGCAAACCATTTTAGAAAAAAAGAAAAGAACCCTAAACTCCAAGGATTAATGGAGTTTTCAACAGCCATTCTGCAATTTCTTCTGCAGTTTCAACAGGCAAAATGGTAACTCCTTCCACACTTAGAATATACATATAACGCAATTTGACGAATTAAACTGTTCCTCCTGCACTCTGGATCTCTGACGCTGTCCAAATAATTTCAATTTTCAACAATTGTATTTGCTCCACCGCTTTCCGGCAAACAGGGTTCAAAAACTAAATTCCGCATGATCGCTACTGGTTACCCCAGTGTTTAGAGTTACACCTTTTACTGAAGTGCTCCTCAGCATGGTAGTTTTGAAAGAGATGCGATGGAAACGACTGAAAACTAAGTATAGGAGAATGTTTTGTCTCCTTTTAATCAGTTGTTTTGTGGTCTTGAAAATATTGACGAAGCATGAAATTAGTCACACTTTATGCAAATGTGGGGTATACACACCGTATCACCTGACTGCTGGAGGAGGAGAGAAAGTGATATTGAGTTTTGTAAAAGTACTGCAACAAATAACGTCATGCCGTATTGATTTACTCGTACATAAAAATAATGTTTGTCGAAATATACGCTGTCTAAAACAACTGGCAACTATGTTATCTGTGAAAGATCTTCATTGGGATCGCGTTAAGTTCAGAATCTTTTCACCCGAGAAATTGGAAAGAGAAAGAATGCTGAATATTCAATATTTGATATGGGTGCATATGGCAAACTCACTCCTTCCAAGCGCAAATGCTTTCGGAATTTTCAATGTTTTTCACAGCCAGTTTCCCTTTGACGGCTTGGAGACTCCTCAAAATATTCATGAATTGGAGAAACTAGAGAAATACCAGAGTGTATATCTAAATTCGCACTACACTCTTACTTGGTATGAAAAGTTCTTGGAGAGAGAAAATAAATATTATAGAGCAAAGAGGTCTAATGCTTTTTGTTATCCTGGTCTAACACATTTTATGCCACCTTTAAATTATGTTGACTTAGCAGAAAAGAATAAAAATTCTCTTCAAACACGGAGTGGGAGGAATATTATTTTACTTGGTAGATTTTTTGAAGGCATACAAAGCAAGCAACAATTGAAGTCAATCGAGGCATTTAACAAGATTTCAAAAATCAGAAAGGATGTGAAGTTATTTTTATACGGTTTCATGGCTACTGGTCAGAAAAGATATGTGGAGGAGGTGAGGAAAGCAGCTCAGAGTAATGAGAACGTGATTTTGAAAGTTGGAGCAACAAGTGCTGAAATAGAAAAAGCCTATCAGGATTCGCTCATTATATGGTCTATTACTGGATTAGGAAGTTCAACAAAAAGTCCTGCCGATGCCGAACATTTTGGGATTGGCCTTCTCGATGGCATGTCACGAGGGATAATTCCAGTAGTTGTTAATAAGGGTGGTCCAGTAGAAATCGTTGAAGGACTATCGTTCAAAAGCACGATTTCTTCTGTAGAGGAGCTTGTCGCAACAACACTGAACATCCTAGGCAGTGATGATGAAACACTGCAAAGTATGCGAAAAGAAGTCGCGGATCTTGCAGACATTCATATGACAAGAGGTAGGTTTGAAACCAATTTTGAATCATTGTTCTCGATACTGGGTATGAAGCTTGCACCTGGTAAAGAAGTTCTCTGGCAAAAATTTGTGTTAGTGATGAAGAAGACAGAATTAAAACACTGCAAATCGGAGCTCATTTTGCCAAAAAATGCGACAAAGGTAGCTCTCTACGTCGAGAATCGACATGACAGCTCGTTACGAGCCAATGTTCTCAGATTGATGAATACTTTGGGTCCATCGTGGGGACTACATGTTATACACAGTTCACTCAATGAGCATTATTTGAAATCTTTGTTAAAAAATGTGCAGAATGTACGATTCCAAAATATGCAAGAAATTGCAGCAAAACTAAGTTTCAGTCGAGATGAAACCTCAGAAGGTATTGAGAACACGCTAGATCCAAGGAGTTCAGATGGAATGTACAATCCGATGTGGAAATCTCTTGCGTTTTGGGAAGCTTTAGATGATGTAGAAAAAGTTTTTACATTTCAATCTGATAGTTGGTTTGTTGGCAATATGGAGCAAAGCATTGAATCGTATGATTACGTTGGCTCGCCTTGGTGTCTGGAAGGAAATGCTGGATTTTTAAGCATCCAGGATCGTCCTCAAAGTTTATGGCATATGCTGCATGAAACTAGAAAAATAGACTCGAAATTTAGAGTTGGGAATGGAGGAATCTCTCTGAGAAGTTTGCCAGCGGTGAAGTCAATAATTTCACAACATCGGAAAAGCTCAGCTCCTCAAGAAAATGAAGATGTATTTTTTGTTCATTACTTAAACAAAGATGGATATCGAATTGCTGATAAAACTGTGGCATCCACGTTTGGTTTGGAGTGTTTTTGCGCGGATATTGCAATGCACAGGGAGTTAGTAGATCTTTGGTTTTGGTTATTGGAGAGAAATAGAAATAATAAAGATTTTTCTATGGAAAGACTTTCAGATCATGTACTTTTCATGCATAAACCAGAAATAGTTTATATGCAGCTTGCGAATAAGTATTTGGACTCGTTACATCCATGGGACTTAGATGAAAATTTGCACGTGGAAATGATAGACACCTTTGAAAAATTTTTCATGAACTAACGCTTTGCACTTCACAAATGCAACGAGCCGGAAAAATAATTGAGAAGAATAGAGCCAATGCAATAGAGCTAGGATAAGTGCCTCATGTTACGTCTTTTAAATTTCTGCTCCCGGTTCCTTTTTTTTTGACTGAACTAAAGAAAGCTACACAAAGATTTTTGAAAAGAAATTAACTAAAAAGTGCGAAAGATTCGCCCCAAATTGAGAATATTTCTTGGGCTACTTTCTGAACTTCATACGAATACGTATACTTTGAACCATACTCGTATGCATTTTTTGCTATATCCTTTAGCTTTTGAGTATCGGCAGGCACTGTGCTTGTAATAATTTTCGTGCTACTTTTCAGGTTACTGAAATTTGCCGCGATAGGTATAAAATGCTCGTGAGGAATTTGGTGCTCACTGAAAGAAGAGATGTAGGGACTTTCTACACGGAAGATGACACTTCCTGAAACCATGCGCCAACGATTCCCCCAAGAATCAACGTTACCATCAATTTCAATCACACCTCTGTAATTTATCCAAAAACTTTCAGGTTTATGTTTACCTAGTAAATTCCGATGTTCGAACTCTTTTCCTTTGCACCACTGAACAAAATTAGATAACTTGGCATCAATCCAAGGAATCTCAGAGGATCGTCGAACCAGTTCTACTCTTTGTACTTCTTCACATTTATGACTGCAATTACGTCCGAAAAGACTTGGAACACTACACGGGACTCCTGTGGTGCTCCCTCGCCAGAAAACTAAAGGTTTCTTTTTTGTTGCTAAACTCACTTTTCGTATTCTATCTTGCATTTGTTTGTAACCAACTTTTTCGATGAAGTGAAAATTTGGGACGAGAACAGAAACAGACCGAGATTTCTTTTCGATAGAGTGCGCAAGAAAAGGTATACGTACATCATGCAATATCTTTATAATATGGTGGCTTATGGTGCAGTCGTCTGATATTATCCAAACAACTTCGCCCTTTGAAGCTCTGAAAATATTCGACTGAACAAAAACAGCGGTCAAGAACTTTTTGGCCATTTCTAAATAGTGCCCGTATACAGGATGAAACTTTGTCAGGTGCTTGTAGAACAAAGAACCACTAGTTCCGTCGAACGTGAAGCATACTAAATTCTCCGCATATGTATCAATTTTAAGTTTACGCAGTTGCAAATTGGTCCGTAAAACCCTCTGTGAGGTCAGGCAGCATCTGCTGCAGGGTGTTGCTCTCTGCGGCAGTGGCACCACTTTTCCTCTTCCCATCTTCGACGGGAAGACAGTCGTTTTCGCATCGGTGGAACCTGAAACCACCCTCCAGAAAAGTAAAAAGTGGAAAATATACAAGCATGCCACCATTAGCCACAATACATACTTCACCATAACCAAATCATATTTCTTGTAAGCCCTTTGTAGGAACAAGATAGATTTTTTATAAGGATCTATTGACCTAATTATTAAATCCCGAAAATCGGGCTCTTTTGCCGAAAAACAATTTTTTTGGGCAGGCAATTTTATGATCGTATGGCATATCCCCTGTGAAAACGGTGTCGTATCAACGGGTTGAAGCGCTAACGCTAACACCCTGGAGCTCCTCCCACCTGAGTCATCTGAGTCATGCTTTCGACCATTCCTACAGCCTCGTCGCGGACTCTTTCAATGTAAAAAGTTAAGTCGTGTTGTCCCTCGTGTGTAACCCCTAGTTGTGAACGTTGATCTTCGGGCTTCATTGCGTCGTTCACGAATTCATATCCCAATCTGTAAAAGATATCGCTCCGTGCCAGTTGATTCACTTCTCTAGCGACGAGTAATTGAGTGTTTTTCTTCACTCTTATGATGCGGGCGTCTAAGTCAGATTCTACCTCTCTTCCATCATCTTCCCGTGATGGTTTTGGTTTTCCTGCATGTTGCATGCCGGTTGAAAGTAGTAAACTCGAATTTTTTTCAGCTCCCGAGGAGCTACGCACAGCTGGTTTTGATGGATCTCTCGCGCTTTCTTCCCCCTCATCCTTCTTTGAGATTAAAGTGAAGCATCCGCCCTCCTCAGGCACACAAATGAAATCTTCGCCTATTATTCCTTTAGGCGGCATTGGTCTTTTTGGCCTTGGAGGTGGCCTGAAGAGATTATCTGCTTTCTTTCCGCCTCCTGGATTCACATCCTCTGGTGTTTTCGGCCCTTCAGTCGTGATTAGGTTTGATGTCGTGTATCCTCGTGTATCCCTGAAGACCCTGAAGAGCAAAAGTGTTCTTTTTTATTCTTTCTTTTATCAATAATATTTAAAATACAAAAAGGTCTTCAGGGTCTTCATCAAAAGTACGAATAGGCACAAACTCAAACCAAATCGCGGCTGAAGACCACCCCTACACAATCTTCAGATTTTCAACACAAGTCTTCATGGTCTTCGGGAACGGCGGTGTTTGTTTACTTTTTTTCCAACCTGATAAATACGAACTTTACAAAAATATTAAAAATAGATATTTAAATATCGTCCTATGACTTAAAGAAATAATGACCTTTCGAGATGGAATAATTTTTAAAATAGCATCACCTCATACCGAAAAAATATACATACTAGGGTGTTCGAGTCTCCCACTAAATCGGGCGGTTTCGGGGCTTCGAGCGAGCGCGAAGTTTCGCAAACTCTCGTGCAACATACTTTTCCAGGCGGACAATATCCAAAGCGAAGTATTGGAAAAGTTCCAGGACATGATTCTAAGTTAGTATGAAGACGAATAGAGAATCCCTCCGCGACCCCTCTTACTCTATAAACTCGCCTTCGTATCAGAAGGAAGTTCGTATCTATATCTAAAGTATTTTTGAAAACATAAAAAATGCGACGTATGGGATGAAAGAAAGTTCGTCTCTTTATTAAAAGTAAACGTGCTTTTGAGAAATCAAATCACCACTACCCGTCCCTTCTTTGCCTTCGTCTTTGCCTCTTCCTCGCGTTTCCTCTTCTCGAGTACCCTCGACCGCGTTTGTATCATTTCGAGTTCCTCGTAGACAAGTTTCCGCTCGTCGATTTTAATCATATTTTCGACGAGTAGGGGTTGGATTTTACGCACGTACAACTCGGTCGCGAGCGGCGAGTGTTTCATCGTTATAGATACTTTCATAACGTCTTCTTCCTTGATTTTCTGCGAGATATACGCGTGGCGCAAAAGATTAATGGCACCGGGCGTTTTGGTTTGTCCCTGAACTTTACCGTCCTTTATCCTAGCCTCGACCAACCATGCGGCGATTGTCGCGGACATTTTACCGTCCTTGCCGAACGTGCCGAATAGGTGTTCGCCATTTTTGAGTCGATCTTTTGCGATGTAGTTCGAAATAAGTTTGGACGTCGCATCGCTGAATCGAACCACGACCCGCCCGAAAATATCCATCGTTTTATACACGTTTAAATATATCGTCCAAACTCCGTTCTTTTTGACGGTATAGTTCATCGTTTTCTCGACGTTGCCCGTCATATTTGGCGGGTTGATGACGAGCCTTCCTAAATCGTCTCGACTCGGGAACTCCTCGTACACGGAAATGTAGAGGAACTCTTTGCTCTCGCGTCCGAACGTATCTTTGAATATTTTCTTAATATCCGTGAACCCGTATTTGATTGTGTATTTTCTTTTATCGGCGATATACGAGTCCGCTTTCTTTTTCGTGACGGCGTTGAAATTGTTGAGCCAATTCAAATCGGTTTGGAACTCGGGTAGGAGTCCCGGGAAGTTTCGTTAGAGCACGTAAAGCGCCTGGTTGGTCGAGAGCGTAGTCGAGGGGTTCGACGCTTCTTTATCGCGTAACTTTTTGAGTATCGGTCCGATACGTTCTTTTTTCAAACACCTACGAACGTCCTTCAAACACTCGACCGGGAGAAACCTCGTGAAGAAGAGGTAGACTCGTCCCGATTTCCAATCGTTCTCTTTCCCGAACCGCATTTATATGGTGGTTTCCTTTGCCTTTTTACCCGTGATATTGATGACCCACGAGGTTGGTTGTCCGTCGGCACCTCTGTTCCACACGTAATCGTGGAACGTCTTTAAAGCAAACTGTTGCCCAGGCGGAACTTTGAGTATTTTCCCACGCTGTTCGACCATAAGTTTTTTGAACGATTGGACGAGTTTCTGTTCGTCTTCCTTGACGTTTTTGGTGAGCTGTTGTTGCTCGAGATACTGTGCTTGTATGCGTTTGGTTTCCTCGTTGACGGCCAATGCTGGTGCGTACGCGGACGGCGCGAAGGCGACGACGAAAGGTGGGTGATTGCCCTCTCTTCGTATCGCGTTTACCTCGGCGTTCGATATGTCGTATTTTTTTGTCGTGTTCTGTTGAGGAATCGAGCCTTCGCGGATTCTATCGAGTGTGCGTTTCCTGTTGAAATTGTACTTGTTCGTGTCGTCGCTCATGCGCTTACGCATGGCGACGGCGGATTGTTTTGTCGAGTATGTGGTGTTCATATACATCATACCAACATTTTATTTCACGAAGATTGTCCTGGTATTTTTGATTTTTTTTTTCTCAGGCTAAAGTACCAGAAAAATATGGCTCCCAAGAAATCCAAAGTTAAGAAACCAAAAGTTAAGAAACGCGTCACCCAGCCAGCAAAAAGTATACTCGAGCGAACCATTTGCTCGCACCCTATGTTGAAGCGCGCCCAGAAGGAGGTGCGCGAGCTGAAAAAGAAATCGGTGAAAAAGTATAAAAAATAAGGTAGGTATCAAATAGTTTCAACGTATTTTCTTCACAGTGCGTTCAAAGTATTTTTTTTCTTCAAAAAAAAAACTTCTGTCTTTGTAATGAAACAAGTACACCACAATTCACCAAGTATTCGTACTCAAACGCGACAAAAAGAAGTATCAACACTTCTTCTACCCCGTTAACCATCTTAATCAACGGAAGTCGCCTTTGGTTCAACTCGTAAGTAAAGAAATAGAAACCGATTTTAGTCGTTATCGTTTTTCCCGAAGTCGCGAAAAGTTCCCGAAGTTGCGGACCTTAGTATTTAGTATAGTTTGCACGTGATCCAAAATGTAATGTCGTCGTTGAATTTTCTTCTATTAGAAAATGCTTTTAATTTTTCGTTTGAGACTTGTCTTTCTTTCGTCCGAAAGACGCCATTATTGACGCTCACAGCACGAAACCAATTCTTGACCAAGACGATCAACCTACTGTTTACAAGCTTACTCGGTACATCCTTGTTGCCCCTTGTAATCCTCTAACCTTTACGGCTTCGCCGCACTATACCAGAAGAAATCAACGCAAGTTTTGGAAGTTTTTTCCCGAGCATCGGATCGTCATATTCGCATAAACTTCGTAGCCAAATTAAATTCGTTTGTCGCGTAAGTTCGTGAAGTACGCGAAGGAAGCGTCTTCTCGGAGTTAATGAGGTCGCGGGTGGATTTTAGGGGGGTTGCGGAGATTGGTTTGGTTTCATATTAACGTAGATATTCTCCTCTTTTAAAGCAATAATGGAACGGAAGAGACCAAATTACAGAATGTCAAGAGCCGTAAGAAGCGCCGTCTGCATACTTTCTCTCGTACTTTTGTGCGCTGTAGCTGCGTTCTCGGACTGGTTGCATCGTATCCCTCTTGCGCATAACGTTCTGGCGCCGAATTTCAGGACTTCAGCGCCGGTCAACGAGTATACTGTGGTGCCTGGACGCAAATTTGCTTTCTTAGCCTCGTGCAACCGTGGTACTGGCAAAGCAGTACTGAATTACGCATTGCATTTCAAGCGAGTTTGGCACATAGAGACGTTGCACATTTGTCTGGGTACTTCGAGCAATCCCCAGCTCATTGACCAGCTGCGCGACTACTTTGGAATTCAAAATGTCATCACACTTTCTCCATCGGTCCTTGCAACAAGCGGTCCGTCAGCACACTGGCCCAATGCCAGTACAATCGACCAGATTCTGGAGGCACACAGAGTAACCGACTTGTACATTGCAAAGGCTGGTAACCCCATTGACGGAGTGTGGTCGCTACTGCCTGGTGTGCGCAACCTCATCCATGCTGTCTTTGACGCAACTGCTCCACATGGAGATGCATTTGCGAAGATCTCAAAGGAAGTGCCTGGTAATGGTGTGCCCATTGTGCCGCGCATGATCCGGCCATCAACTCGACATGGGAGCACATTGAGATGGTCGCTCAACATCCCGACCGATGCCACCGTCTTCTGTCGTCATGGGGGGAGCACTACATTTTCTATTCGCATGGCACACATTGCCGTGGGCTCTGTGGCAGCGTCAAACCCTAGTACTTACTTCCTCTTCCTTAATACCAGCCCCTTCTGCTGCTCCAA
>Ga0255753_1003172_pt1 | contig 17338 bp, 13 predicted proteins | sample 041ome_10_FD_179953 | JGI IMG/M metagenome (GOLD analysis project Ga0255753, IMG submission 179953) | Coastal salt marsh microbial communities from the Groves Creek Marsh, Skidaway Island, Georgia - 041412US metaG (version 2) | ecosystem: Environmental > Aquatic > Marine > Intertidal zone > Salt...
GTCCGAACGACGTGGTGCCCCCGATGTGACCGATGATGATGACCAGGGCACGACGACGCGGCGTGCGTACGATTTTTCAACGCGATCGAGCGACGCTCTGTGTGCGCGCTGTCATCTGACGACGCGCGTCGTGCGATTTGTTTTGGCGTCGCGTGCGACCGCGCGGTGGGTTGCCATTGGGCGTGGATCCACGTCGTGGGGCGTGCGTGGCGTGCGTGGGGTTGCCGGTTCGTATTCCACGACGACGACGACGACGACGGCGACGACCGCGCGCGCGCGGTGCGTGCGTGCGTGCGTGCGCGTACACATATATATACACATACATAAACACATGTGCGCGTTACGCGGGGATGACGACGACGACGACGAAGCGCGCGATGCGCGCGATGCCGATGGGGCGCGGTCAACGGAGGGTGCGCGCGCGGTGCGGGCGTTGACGCGATGTGCGCGCGCGTTACGCCGAGCGGCGATGGGTGAGGATGAAGATGAGGATGAGGATGAGGATGAGGATGAAAAGCGCGTCGTGTGCGCGCTGTCGGCGATGTGTGCGCGAGATGAGGGGATTCGGGTGAAGTGCGCGGAGGACGCGCGCGAGGCGATGGAGGCGTTGGGCGCGAGGGGACGACGCGCGTCGGGGAAGATGATCGGGGCGGCGCGCGAGGTTGCGTTGTGTGCGCGAGCGTGCGCTGGTGATGCGTGTGGGCGCGTGGTGGTGAGTGTAATGCGTGCGCTCGAGCGAGGTGTGGTGTTTTTAGGGGGAGATGATGACGAGGCGTGGGCGCGCGCGGCGAGGGACGCGATTGCGATTGGCGCGAGGCATCGGTTGAGCGCGGCGCGCGCCGCCGCGGTGGTCGCTCTCGGTGCGATATTGGAGGTTGGTGACCGGTACGCGCTCGTGGCGTATTTTACTGGATGCGATGCGTCGTGTTCTTTGTCGGTGAATCATTTTGGCGCGCTTATTCGCGATCGTTCCGCGTCTGTTCGTGCGACGTTTACTCGAGTATTGGGACGTTGTCTCGCAGACGACGACCGCGTGGCGTCTCGCGTGCTGCCTTACGTGCTCACGGCACTATGTGATGATATCGATGACGTGAGAGTTGTCGCCGAAGACGTTGTTTCGAATGTCATAGGGGTGTTGAAGTTTGAAGAGCTCGTGGGACAAAATTTTGGCGACGTGCTCGAACCGGCGCTCAGGGAGCTCGCGGCGCACGCCGGGACGGGGTGGTACGAAGATATCGCGTTTCAAACGCTACGACTCATTCATACCCTCATCCACTGCGCTCACGGGCGAGTGATACAATTTGTGCCAAACATTTATGAGAGCATGCACGCGGTTATTAATCATGAGCAAACCGAAGAGCGGGCAAAACGCGAGGCGAAGAAGACATTGGACGCTCTCGAACGCGCGTGTCCAGACGCTGCGGCGGTGTTAAGTCAGTTGAACGCGAGTAATTAGTGCGTGCAATGTGCGTTGAAATTAAAAGATAACTTTTCACTTGATTTTCTGCTTTGGAGTTTTGACGGAAAGTGTTACTCTTGGGCATCGGTTTCGGGTTCGCCGACGCGCGCCCAGAGCGCGAGACCGCCGCCGCGTCCGCGAGCGGCGATACATTTATCATCCGCATAGACAAACTTGAAGAACGGGTTTGCCCCAGGCTTTGAAGCTTTACCTTTCTCGACGTTTCCTTGACCAGAGCTGGCGGATTGTTCTGCCATCTTAACCGCATCCCACTTGCCGTCGTCGATATCTTTTGACCACGGCCCGGCGGAACCCAACGCGAGCGACACTCTCGTAAATGTGAACTCGAGCATGTTCAACTTTTCGCGCCAAACGAAAGGGCCATCGAAGAAAAACTTGATGGGTCCAAGGTAGATGCCGTTACGAATACGACCAGAGTTCAAGTCAAAGGATTGTACGGCTGGGATCGGGAAATAGCTACCGCCGCCCGTCTTGTTGACGTTTGCCGCAACCTTCTTCGTTCCCGTGGTGTAAATCAAACGCCACTTGCCCGTTAAATCTTCGCCCGCGACGTTCTTTTCTTTAGCCTTTTCGAGAGCGGAGATGGAGGTGTAGATGTCATCGACGTACGCCTTGCGCGTCGCCGCCGCGAGGTGAAGCGTTGCCACCGCATCCGGCGGCGCCGCCGGATCCTCGCTCAACGCTTTGTCCACGAGCCGAGCAGCAGGGCAATAGCCAAGAATACCTTGGTCGTCGTGCCTGAATGCTGCCTTGCCGTCGTCGAACACAATAGCGCCCCCGCGCTGGATGAGTAAGTTTGAATCTTTCGGCGTGAGCTCGTCCCAGTTGTTCAAAATTTCAACCATGTTGTTCAACCGCAACGTCGCCAATTCGAACGGGCGCAAGTAACCCTCACCGAGCGTCACTTTCATCGCCTTTCTAATCGCGGGAACGTCTAAATTCGACCCCTCGACAAAGATCTGTTCTTTATCCTTTGACCCAAAATATCCACCAAACACCGCCGGCAACGTTCCCGGACTCCCAATTCCAGCGCACATGAGCAACAGCTTTGCGTAGCCATTCACAAACGGCGCCTTATCTTCAATCCATTCAAACGCTCCGCCTTTACGTCCGAGACCAGGGGCGAAACCCAGCGCCGCGTGCGTCTTCGCCTCTGGATCCGCGTACAAATTTTCAATTGGAAATCTCGTCCGCTTCGCAAACGACCTCGCCGCCTCCACGCTCCCAATCCCGATCGCCACCACCGTCACACCTTCCCCCTTCAGTCTCTCCATGTCATCCACCAGCGTCTGCGCCAACTCCCACGAATCAAAGTCCCCAAACTGCGTCAAGAAGCACGCGAGCGCGCGACCTCGATTCGGAATCACCCCATCTTTCACGCACGTCGCCACGCCATCGCTCACTCTGATCACCTCGACGTCACCCACAACCTCCAACGCCTCCACCGCCGTCGTCGCCGACGCATTCGCGCGCGCACGCGCCCGCATCGCGCGCACCGCCGAAGATGTCCCACGCACGCGCCCCATCGACGTCGTCACCTCCGCCCGCGCCAACGCGCGCATCGCGTGCGCCATGCCGCGCCCAACGCACCCCTTCCGCACGCGCGCACGCGCTCGAATAAATGATAAAAATTACGCCGCGCCCGTCCGTTGCCCGTCCGTCGCGATCGCGAGCGCGCCGCGTCGACAAATGCCGCCGCAGCGCGTTCCCCACACATCGCCACGCGCGCATTCTGCGTTGCAACGTCACGTGTTGCCGTTCCGCACGACCCGAGTCCGACGTCATACGCACGCGCACGCACGCGCGATCGCGCCGCGACCGCGTGCGATTGATTGCGCATATATTCCTTCACATCTTACGCGCGCGCGCGCGACGTGGATCGCGTCGCGGGCGCAGCGTGAAGGCGAGAGTTACACGCGTGATTCGGAAAACCCGTGGCCCGGACCCGGCGGTGTGGCGTGCCGCCCGTGGTGCCGGTGCGCGCGCGTTCGACGACGTGCGATCGCGTGACCGCACCGGCGCGAGGGAGGCGTGATGGAGAAAAATGCTGCGCGCGTGATCGGGCACGTCGTGCTCGCGGTGGAGACCACGGTGCGTGCGACGATCGCGGTTACGTGGGAACGACGCGCGTGATATGATGTGTTGTGGTTTTTGGGTGTTTGGGGGACTTACGTGTGTTTTGTGCGTGCTTGGGCGACTGACTGACGGTTTTTGCGGGGTTTGATGGATATTAAATAGAAATCATCGAGACGGCGAATGAATGGGGACGCGAATGGCGCGAATGGTGAAGGGACGACGTCGTTGACGTTTGCGGATCTGGAGACGTCGAGTGTTCCGGTGTACGACGGGGAAACGGTGGGGGAGTTTTGTGAGCGGTTGACGGGCGTGGATGGGTCTTCGTCGGAGTTGTTCTGGGGTACGACGTATCTACCGGCGACTGAGGTCATTCAAGCGTTGACGATAACGAAACCGTGGCAGATTGACTTGAGGGGTGGGAGAGAACGTTTGCAATTACGCGTTCCGGCGGGCGTCGCGCCAGGGAAGGAAGTGTTACAGTACATGAAAGTCAAGCCTAAACTGGTATTGGAAGAGATTTTGCCGACGAAATCAACGTCTTCGGCTGGTGGATGTATGCAAACTAAGCGCAAGCGTGAGGATGCGAAATCAAATAAATCTTTGGAGAAAATAAAAAAGGAGGGCGCAACGGCTTCCGACGCGAAGAAGCAAAAGGTGATTGAGGCGGAAGAAGAAGAACGATCTGCATCACCCGCGCCCTATGTTAGCACGGAGCGCAATTTTTCGATAGATGAATACGATAAGGTACAGCGTAAGATGAACAAGTCCGGGAAGAAGACTATCAAGCCCGTGGCCCGGGTGCCAAAGGCTGATCCATCGGCGTTGCGGCTCGCAGCTCCCAAGATGAATAAACTCAAAGATGTGATCATGAGTAACACTGCATCGGTGTCAGGAAAGCAGCCGATGCGCGCATTAACGGATATATATGGAGTTTCGCCAGTTGCAAAGGTTGCTGTCGCCAGCCGCGTTGAACGCAACGCACAAACCGTGAGTAGAGCCGAAGATCAGGCTGAAGATATTACTGCGGTACCGATGGTTTCTGAACCTATGTCACTTCCAGACGATGACTTGGACCTCGCAGAGCAACTCACATCATTAGCGAATGCCGCGATTGCGACTACTCGAGAATCACCGAAAAAGAGAAGCTCTCAGAAGAAGATGCTCACTGGATCAAATGTCACGGAGCTGAATAAGAATCTCACCAAGATTGCCCAACATCTCGATGAACGATATAAAAGCGGAACTAGAAGCCCAACAAATGCGCCATCAGGTACAAAGCGTGGGGCATCGAAGAAGAGTTTACCAGGTGAGAAGCCATCAGCACACGTCGGGCCCATCGTAGTGCATACTGGAAACATCCTGGATGCGTTCAGACGCATGAAGCGGAAGACCAGGACGCCATGTGATATGTCATCAATTCAGACGAATACGATTGGTGCGTATTACTATATGACTGCTGCCGGTATGGCGTTGCAGAATGTAACGCTTGTTCCTGCTCGTTACATCGATGCCTCGACGGTGTCGATTCGCAACCCACGCGGTAAACAGTAGAGACGCATTGACTCATACATGACGTATGCTCATCCGTAACACTTCACGTTCAATCATTAGCTATTTTATCATATACTTGTAGGAAAATTTGAATAGATCATGCCGGTACCGGTACGCTTGAAAGTATTTCCATTTGCAACATTTGCGCGACGCGCGCGGCGGGACATGCCTCATTCTAGCACACACCCGGTTTCGTCAATTCCCGAGAAGCGCTTTTCTATCCGCGCGAGTCAAAACATGCATAATCAAGGTATCATCATCGATGGAATAGCACGAAACGAGGATATTGACGACGACGCGCTCGCGCTCGCGTGTCGGGAGAGACTTGTGGTGAGGCCACATCATCCAAGTAGAGAGCGCTCGCTACATTCTCACAACTCGTGTCCTCCACGACCAAGATTCGTTCACGCTGGCATGGACACTCGGACAGCATGTACGTATCACGACATTTCAGCGTGGCCACGGGAAAGGCCCAGCACGCGTATGATGCGACACATACCATCATCGCAACCGGCATCGTCAGCGAAGACTTTGCTTTTACAATCAAGCGATAGCTCGACTTCCACCACAACGATGGATTACGATGAAAACATGCATGACAAACATGTTACTTTTACGAATGACGTTGCGTTCCCGTCGAATTTAGAAGACGTTATGTGCGTGTTGAGTCCGACTTTAGACAACGATGAGTCTGACGAAGACGTCAGCGAAAGTCCTTTCCATCTCAGGATGGCTGAAATGTGCTTTATAAGAGATCCCCAATGGCAAAATGATGCGTTAAAATACAAATCCCGCCGAAAATTATGGGGCGATACGCTCCCTTCTGGCAAGATGGTGAACAATTCGTTGCTGGCTATCGAACGCTGGCAGTCGACGTCGCGTTGCGATTCTAAAAGTCGAAACAGCGATGAGAATCGGCCGTCGATGGGCGATGAGTGACATGGAAAATCAAGCACTAGGATTTAGCATTTTCATCGACAGCGTCATTTTTCATCTCTGTTTTCTCTCGACGTTGTGCTCGTTGGCGACGATGTCGCGCACCAAACACAGTGTAAAGTGCTTGCGACACCGCACTCTTCTGTCAACTCGTCTCTAAGATTTCCGTCGAACGCGCATCACTGCGGGTCGACACGCACTCTAAAGTACCGACGTTCTGCGGCTTTGACGACGGCGCACCATCCTCCGTCATTCGTCGAGGTGGCGCGCTGTGTGGTCGCGCGCGAGTCGCGACCCTCCTGCTAGACCAGTTCAAAGATTTTGACGCCGCGCGCGAGAACGAATAATTATCGATGCATGATATAGGTACGCTGACGCGGTGTGGTTTGGTAATAGTTTAGGTTTCTAGCTTATATTGCCGAGCTGCAGCTGCTGTCAAGTTGCGCGTTTTTAATCTGTATCGATGTCATTCGTGAACTCTTCCGCAGGGACCACCTCAACTTCCGCGGGTTGCTCCACTGATTGCTCCATCGGCTTCTCGACTTTCTTTTTTTCTTCCTTAGGCGGCTTCGGAGCCATGCGTGCGGCGGCGTTTTCGAAATCGAGCGCCGCTTGCGTCGTGAGCGGGTCAGCAAACATCTCCGCCGCTACCTTCTCGCTAATAGTAAACGTATCACACCCTTTCGCGGCCAACTTAGACAGCTCAGCCGCTGTTCGTACACTTGCCACTAAAATTCGCATATCGCTTTCCAACGCATCGACAGTCTCCTGCATTGAAATGATGGTGCCCATACCGTCGCGACCGGCGTCGTTCATGCGTCCTAAATATGGCGCGACGTAGTTCGCCCCAATCGACGCCGCGATGAGCACTTGATGCGGTGCATACGCTGCCGTGATCGTCACTCGTACACCATCCGCAACGAGCGCATTCGCCGCCTTGATACCCTCTAAAGTCGCCGGCACTTTCACCACGATCGCGTCCGGGTCTCGCTTGGCCAACGCGATACCGTTCTTCCACATCTCATCGCTATCCTCTCCCCACGTCTGCACTTGGAACTCCGTCACGGCATCAAACTCTAAAGCATTACGCGCGAGTTCGCTCAACGACTCCACGCTACACTCCACGCCATCGCGTTCAAGAATCGCCGGGTTCGTCGTCACCCCGGTGAACATCCCCGTCGGCAACCACGCGTTCCACGTCTCCTCATCCGCGCTGTCCAGAAACAAGCACAAATTCCCTCGATAGTCCACCTCATCGAGCTCGTATTCATCTTGCGGCGTCGTGAGCGCCGAGGAGCGAACCGTCCACGTCGCGCGTCCCGCGCCCGCGCCTAGGCGAGTTGCCGATGCCGTTTTCCCCGACGCCGACGACGTCGTCGCCCGCGCCCCGCGCGCGCCACCGCGCGTCGTCCGCGCCGAACACGACACGCCGCACGCTCGACTCGCGCGACACGCCATCGCGGTTATCGGATGCGCGTTCGGTGCGCGTTGGAGCTCGCGCGCGCGAATGCGGGTGCGCGATCGTCACTTCGCGCCTGCGGCTCGTCGTCCATTCGCGCGTCACATCGCGCGCACCGCGCACGCCGCACACAGCGCGCGTCGTCCTCGTCCTCCTCATCGTGTGCGCGTTCGCGGAGATGTCGAACGTGATTAAGAACGTGCCAAACCTCGCCGGGATGCGCTATCGCATCGTCGATGCGAGCGGGGAGGTTTTGGGCCGCTTGGCGTCTCGCGTCGCTCGCGCGTTGCAGGGCAAGGATAAGCCGACGTACGTGCCGGGAGCGGGGAGTGGGGATGTGATTGTTGTCGTGAATGCGGCGGACGTGGCGCTGACGGGGAAGAAGATGACGGATAAGAAGTATTACAGACACACGGGGTACGTCGGCGGGTTGGTGGAGCGAAGCGCGCGGGACATGTTTGAACGCGACCCGACTTGGGTGCTTAGGAAGGCTGTGGAACGGATGTTACCCAGGAATGTACATGCGAGAGAGACGATGCGGAAGTTGAGAGTGTTTCCTGGGCGTGAGCATACGTTTGATGAGACAAAGTTGGTGCGCATGGAGTTGGAGCCGCGGGTTTTGGTCAAGGCGCCAGACGCTCGCGTGCCAGAGGGCATGATGGCGTTTAATCCCGAAGCGCACGCGCGACGGGTAGCGCTGGTGGAGAAATCTGAAGCGGCGAGGAAGGCTTTAGGCCATCGACCGCGTGCGTAGGGATCCACACACGTGATAGAGTTTGTAAAAGTAAAAAGTAGATGTTATTAAAAGATTGAAATACTCGCGACGTCGCGTGTTTGATTGTCGCCGGCGCGCGGCGCAGTTTCCCAACTTATTATCCGTTTCGAATCATAGAATCGAATCGCGTGTATGCATATGTGTATATATATGTGTGTGTGTGTACTTGAACACCATCCACAACTTGATTGCTTAAATCAAGCCAGCCTTCTTGGCGTTGAATCGGCCACCGTCAATCATCAAATCCGCGTTGGACATGCGGCCGAGGGTGACGAGCATGGCGATCCACAAGCACAAGTACGCGACGGAGATGACGACAAAGCCCTTCCACATGTCGGCAATCGCATCAGCGGTGTCGTGGCATCCGGAGCTCATGGAAGCGAACATATCCGCGATGAATTGGCACTTGAGAATATCTTCGAACTTCGGGATGACGGCATTGAGGTCGGCGAGGTCATCCAAATCGGTGCTGCTGACACCCATCCCATTGTATTCGGTGGTCAAGTCTTCGCTGATCAAGTACTTGTGTTTGACGCCACTGTAGTACTTGGAACTTGACCAAGTGAAGTTGCTGTAGCCATTTCCAGTAGAGCCACCCACGCAGTTCAAAGTATCAAAAGGCGGGTAGACGTTGGTGATGGCCGAAAGTTCACCGTTGGCGTACGCCTCGCAGACATAGTTGGAGTAGTCGTCAGACCAGTACGGGGTGAGGAACGTACCAGCGGTCGTCGCGGCCGTTGATCCGCAAAGATCGACGATGTTTTGCATTTGGTACGGTAAGCAAATGTAATTAGCACTATGGCCGTTAGTTTGCACCGCTTTGTTCACCTCCGTGACAATGTTGACGATCATTTGGCGGAATTCGTTACCAAACGCAACAACCTCTTGAGCATCCGGGCAGGGAATGTCTTTGGCAAGATCGACCAACTTCGGGTTGATCAAGTATTGATCGCCAGTGTAGCAGAAATCAGCGAGGAAGACGCCGATCGCGGCCAAAACGCCGACGACAATCCAGCTCAAAATCAAGATGAGAGACGTGATCACGGCAAAGAGGGTGAGCAGGCGCCAGAAGTTCAAGATGGACAACGCCATGGTAATGAGAGCGACGCCAAGAATGACGCCAGCCATGATATCCGCGCCAAGCTTGATTTGGTCAACGTACTTCTCCAAGACATCCTTGGTTTTCACAATTTGAGTTTGCACCGTGTCCGCCTCACTCTCGAGATCCTTGATACCACTCTCCACGCTGATGTCGCCACCGCCAGCGAGACCCTCGACCGCGTTCGAGATGTCCGAGACATCATTGGCCAACGCCGTAGTAGAGTTGACCAAACCGTCGGCGATGTCGAGAATGCCGTCGGTGAGATCGGGGGAGCGAATGTAAATCATGAGGCAACCAGCGGCAGCCATGAGCACGAAAGCGAACTGAATACCCTTCGCCATGTGCATCTGCTTACGCGTGTACGGCGTCGGGCGGAAGCAGCATTGGCACATGCCGCAACATTTGCAGATGGAGGAAAGCAAGTAGAAGACGGCGACCAAAATCATCGACAAGAACAGCAAAACGGCAATGACCAACCCAGGCATGGCTTGCGACGCCAAGCTCAAGCCATAATCTTCATCCAAAACCATTTGACCCGTGTATTCTTCTTGATTTTCCGGGTTCACGCGCGGCAAACCCGTGAAGGGCTTGGGCAACGTCGGCACGTTATCGTCAACAAAGTAGTACGTATTCTCATACTGCCACGTGTAGTACCCGCAGCTCGTGTGCGTGCACGTCCCGGACCCGCCCGTGCAGCCGTAATCCGGACCAAACGTCGTGCCCGAGCACCCCGACGTCGCAACGTTACTCGTCGTCGGCTTCGTGTTCACACCCGTCGTCACGTAATTCCCATGATTCGCCCGTGCCGGGGCGATCGCGCACGCCGCGGCGAACACCGCCACGAGCGCCGCCACGAGCACCGATCGTCGTCGCATCCCTGAACCGTGTCGCATCCTCGTCCACGGTGCGCTGTCCAACGTCCGTGTGTGTCCGAACGTGTCGCGCGTCGCGGAATGCCGCAGCGACGCACGCGTCGAAAACGCTCGGCAATTGCCAGCGCAGGGTTCCCCCGGGATCGTCATCAGGGCCGCGGGGCCGCGGGGCCGCGGCACGCACAGCGCCATACACGCGTGGTGCAACGGCTATGTATCGTGATTGTCGAGTGATCAGGTGATGACGTGGGTGTGAGGTGTCGTATTGATTCGTAATGATAAGAGGCGTAATAAGTTGCCACGTGGTGGATTATTAGATGACGATGATGTGCCGGACACACTGTATGCGCATACAGTGTGCGAGTGTGTGCGCGCCGGTCCAGGCGACAAAGGTGGTGATGATTCGCGAATTCGTATGATCTGTCTATACTACATGTGCGCTATGTGTGTGTGCGTGCGTGTATTCGGGTGTCTATTCGGGTGTCTATTCGGGTGTGTGTTCGGGTGAGGATGAGGTCACGCGCAGGGCGCGCGCGACGGCGTCGAGCGCGCGCGGGTCGCGCGCGGCGGTGGATATCGAGTACGCGGCGAGGTAGCGGGATTTCAAGCGCGCGGCGCGAAAGGCGGCGCGCGCCGGTTTGGACGCGCCACTGGATGACATCGATGCGCTGTTGAGCACTCGTGAGAGGTCGAGGAAGGCTAAGATGATGACATTGATGCCGCGAGAGAAGATGACGGAGAGTTCGGTGGAGAGCGCGCGCGGGAGCGCGGATGGTGGAGGGAGCAGAGCGCGGGCGGGCGCGAGGCGGGCGGCGCGTTCGACGACATCGTGCGTCGCGGATGTCGCACATTCAATGCCTCCGATTGCAGTTCGCGCGCCCAGGACGCTGGATATGTCCAAAAGTAAGCTCGCAGCGGTGGCTTCGTCGTCGGTCCAATCTCCGTTGAATATACGTTTGACTAAGACGTACGCGGCGAGCGCGTTGACGCAGTGCCATCGCAAGCTTTCGGGCGGCGTTTTGCCTCGGCTTAAAACTTCAAATGGCTCGAGTGCTTCCGCCGCCGTCGCTGGTAAAGGTACACTGGATGACGTTTCCGTCGCACTCGTCTCGCCTTTACCCAAATCCTCGCGCACATTCTCGCTAATTTCTTCCACCACTCTCGCGCCGCTCGCACTGACGCGCGTCTCCCCAGCCTCTTTCTCCATCCACCATGGCGTCCATGGTACCACGAGCTCACCTCTCGCACACGCCGCTCTAAAACTCGCTAATTCTCTCGCATCGAGCGCGTCGACATCCAACATTTCCCCTCGAGACAACGCCTCGAGGCTGGTTTCGCTCAACACGCACCGCGCGGCGTCTTCGTCTTCAACCTCCGCGTCACCTTCGTCCTCATCCCCACCGCTGGCGAAATCATACACCCCATCCGCATATCCTCTTCTCTTCAACGCCTCAATCATCGCGCGCTTGCCGTCGTCATCCACCACGACACCACGCATGGCGTCGCGCAAACCTTCCCCGTGAAACACGTCGCGACAGCGCCCGCGGTTATGGGCGTTATAACACCCCAGCGAGCACACGCGCGCGGCGCATCGCGGGCACGCATACTTTGAATACGCTTTCGTGCACGCCTCGCACGTCGGCGTCGCTGACTCGGGACCCATGCGCGCCGCACAGTGGCGTCACACCGCGCGCGCATGGCATTCGTCGCGCGCGCACTGGCGCGTGGCGCGTCCCGGCGCCTCGCGTCGTCGTCGATGTCGACGACAGCACCGACGCCGTCGCTGTCGAGGCGCGCATCGAGCGTCACCGAGGCGGCGACGTACGCCACGCGCGGTCCCGCGCACGAGGTGCTCGAGCTGACGACGGTACCGTTACCGCCCATGGGCCCGGGGGACGTGCGCGTGCGCATGCTCGCCGCGCCCGTGAACCCGTCGGACGTGAACATTATTGAAGGTAAGTATCCACTGCCGCGTGCGGTGCCGGGGGTGGGTGGGAACGAGGGAGTGGGAGAGGTGGTGGCCGCGGGCGCAGCGTGCGTTGGGGCGCGCGTCGGCGACCGGGTGGTACCGAATCGGTCATACGTCGATGGAACGTGGCGACGAGATATCGTGAGCGCGTGTGAGAATTTTGATGTGATTGATAGAGACGTGCCCGTGCACGCGGCGGCGACGTTGACGGTGAATCCGTGCACGGCGTTGAGGTTGTTGGAGGATTACGACGCGCGCGAAGGCGACACGGTGGTTATAAACGCCGCGACGAGTGGTGTGGGGCGAGCATTGTTGCAAATAGCACGCACACGAGGTATTAGAACGATAGCAATGTGTAGACCGCGCGAGGATGCGCGAGAGACGGAGGAGGTATTTGAGTCTTTACGAGCCGACGGCGCCGACGTCGTGCTTCCAGATGTTGAAGGTAAAATGTTACGTTTAGATGCGCGCACGCGCGAGCTCGCGTCGCGAGCGCGCGTGGCATATAACGCCGTCGGTGGGTACAGCGCGCAAACCATGCTGCGGCTGCTACAGCCCAACGCAGGCTCTCGCATGGTGACGTACGGAGGCATGAGCAAACAACCACTCCTCGTGCCCACCGGTGCCTTCATCTTCAAAGACATCACCCTGAGCGGCTTCTGGCTCACGCGCTGGCTAGAACACGACGCCACACACAACTCAGGCCGCGGTCGTCGCGCTATGCTCGACGAAATCTGCGCCCTCATCCGTTCCGGAGCGCTCGTCGTCGACGCCGCTCGATTCCGCGATGTCCCCCTCGCACGACTCCAATCCACGCTCGCCCTCGACGCCGCCGCCCCCGATTGCCCTGGATTACACAAAATCCTCCTACGCTTGTAACCCATCACCCGTTTTCGCAACCTTTGCCCATCGCGCGCGTCGTTCGACGCTCGCCCGCTCGCCCGCGAGGCGCCATCCAACCATCTTATATGGGCAAACAGTATGCCATTTCACGCGCCCCGTTGGCGGCGGCTTCTTTGCAGATAGGGCCCCACCGCGCCACTGTGCGAAGCGTCGTCTGTCGCTCGCGAACGAACGCGATCGAATCCCTCGCGGTTCGGCACAGACGAAGTCGTAGAGCGCGCTCGCGCGTCGCACGTTGCACGTCGCACATCGCACGCGTCGTCGTCGTGGACGCGATTCGAGCAGAGGGTGGATTGGGATTCGATTAAACCCTCCCGACCAGGGCTTTGCGTCGCGGGTCGAGCGAAATGTGCGGTATATTCAGCGTACTGCGCCTCACGGGCGATGCGCGTAAGAACCGAGAGCGCGTGTATCAGTTGGCGAAGCGTTTACGCCATCGCGGACCGGATTCGTACGGGATGGAGGTGAGAGAGGATGCGAGCGGGCGACAAACCTTCATGGTGCACAAGCGCTTGGCGATCGTCGCGCCGGGTGAGAGCGGGAACCAACCGTTGTTTACGGATGCGTCGAAGAATATTGCGTTTATTGCGAATGGTGAGATCTATAACCACCAAGAGTTGAGAGATAAGTTTAACATTGTGAGTGCGAATAAGAGCGATTGTCAAGTCATCGGGCACTTGTACGAGCAACACGGGACGGAGTTTGTCAAGGAGCTCGATGGTATGTTTGCGTTTGTGATTGAGGACCGTAAGAACGATACGATTGTTGCGGCGAGAGATCATATGGGGAAGATTCCGATGTACATGGCGACGGGTAAGGATGGGAGCGTTTGGTTTAGTAGCGAAATGAAGACGCTTCACGACGACCCAGGGGTGGCGAGCTATGAAATCTTCCCGCCGGGACACATTTTCGTCAAGAAGGGTGACGAGCCGGCGACGATGACGCGTTGGTACGACCCGCAATGGATCATGGATGAGAATTATTTGCCAACAAAGCCGGCGGATTTGGCGGAGATTCGCGAAACTGTTGTGGATGCCGTGACAAAGCGCTTGATGGCGGATGTGCCGTACGCCGTGCTCTTGTCTGGCGGTCTCGACTCGTCCCTGATCACCTCCATTGCCGTGCGACAGCGTAAGAATGCGACGAACACGTATGGACGCGATGAACCCGTGCACTCGTTCTCTATTGGGATCAAGGGTGCGCCCGATTTGATCGCCGCTAAAAAGGTGGCTGACCAACTCGGCACTATCCACCACGAAGTGCACTTTACTCCCGCCGAGGCGTTGGATGCGCTCAGAGACGTAGTGTGGCACCTTGAAACGTTCGAACAAGTTCGCGCTTCGGTGCCCATGTACTTGTTGAGCCGTCACATCAAAGCCATGGGATTCAAGATGGTACTTTCTGGTGAAGGTGCGGATGAATTATTTGGGGGATACTTGTACTTCCACAAGGCGCCAAACGCCAAGGAATTCCACGCCGAGTGCCGCCGTAAAACTATGCGATTGCACCAGTGGGACGTTTTGCGTGCAAACAAGGCGACGATGAGCTGGGGTATCGAAGTTCGCACCCCGCTTTTGTCCCAACAAGTGGTTGACCTCGCGATGAACATGCGCCCAGAAGATAAGGTGATTGACGTCAATAAAAAGGATGCCGAAGGTCGCCCGTTTCTCGAGAAGTACATTTTGCGCAAGGCGTTTGACACCGAGGAGAACCCGTTCTTGCCGCAAGAAGTTCTTTGGCGTCAAAAGGAGCAATTCAGTGACGGCGTCGGCTACGACTGGGTCGACGGCTTGGCCGCGCACGCGGAATTAGAGGTTTCGGATGAAGAATTTGCCAAGCGCGCGCAGCGCTTCCCTCTTCACCCGCCAACGACAAAGGAATACTACTTGCTTCGTTCGATTTTCGAAGAGCATTTCGTCACCGGGTTTGAGAATGGTGACTGCGCGTACGCCACGTGCCCCTTTGGCAAGTCCATCGCGTGCTCCACCCCCGAAGCCGTGAGCTGGGATCCAGAATGGGAGAAGAGTGTTGGCGACATTTCCGGCCGGGCGGTGAAGAATGTGCACGTCGCGGCGGACAAGTTTGATATGAAGAAGGACTCCGTCACCGTCAGCGCTTCGATGACCACCACCGGCGTTCGCGAACGCGGAGTGCGCGTCACTGCGCGCGCCACGCGAGGCGGTGTATCCCAACGCGCTCGCGCTCACGTCAAATTCACCGGCTTGCGCGCGGCGTCCGCGTCCAGAGTTTTACTCATGTAGATTCACGCTCGAAAACAAACACAAACCCATTCGTTTCAATAAGAAATACACATATTAGCAGCACATATACCGTAAGAATATTTGATTACATTTTATGCGTCGTACGCGCGCGCGCAGCAATAGAATCGTTCCCCTGCTCTGGAGCGTCGTCTTGAATCGCCGCCATCGTCGTCGTGAGCGTCGTCGTCGCGGATGACTTTTTTTCTTGTCGTCGCGCCACGGGCGAAAACGCCGAAGACGGACGATCGCTCGTACACAGCGAGGCAATCGAAAGTGTCGACGATGTTCGACTAAACGAGCGTTCAGAGGGAGACTTTGGTGAGTCGTGGGTATCGGGCGACGACGTCTCTGCCTGACGGAGCACCCGTCTCACCCGCGGACGAAGCGCCTCGTCTGCGGTCATCGTCCTCGCCACTTCGGGGGAAAGCATCTTAAATGACCCATTACGGCGTGGTGATTTCAAAAGCGTCGACGTTGTCTCCAAGTCGCGATCCAACTCTCGTCGAGAGTTTCGCTCGGGGCTCGACGGCGTCGTCGTCTCGAGCCAGTCTCTCGTGCGGCCCGGCGTCGGATTTCTTCGCCCGCCAATTTCTGCGCAATAGTCATCATCCACGACCGATGGCAACGCACTGTCAAATTTAATACGCTCATCCTCAAACGAACTCCTCCGCGCGTGCTTTCCCGTAGAATACCCGTGAAATGAACCTTCGGTGGATCTCTCGCTAAAAATCTCGTCGTACTCCTCCTCGGTGAGCGTCTTCTTCGCGCTATCATTCAACCGCCCACTCCGTCGCCCCTGCGCCCGCGCCTCTAAATTCGCCCGCGTAATCAACCTCGCCAACGCACGTTCAGTCTCTAACTCCTTCACCCTCGCGCTCGCGCCACTCACCGGCTCGAATAAACTCTCCGCCGCGTCCCCGTCCCGCCTCGACGCGCGATACCGCGCGTCGATGCGCACCTTGAGCGCCTCCACGCGATCCCTCAACGCCGCCGCATCGGCATCACCCCCACCTCGCCCATCGCGAACATCCCTCTCACGCATCATCATCGCCCCGTTCGACCCCCCCCCGCGCCCCCCAGCGCGATCCCGGTCCCCGTCCCCGTCCCCCGCGCGCGCGCCAGCTCTGACGCCACCCGCGCGCGCCGCCCGCGCGCGCGCCAGTTCCGACGCATACGTCCCCCCCCCGTGCGCGCGATCGCCCCGACCCCGGTCCCCATCCATCATACCCACACACCCCTACGCCCCCGCGCGCGCGTACGCCCCCAGCGTCGCTCTGCTGTGCGACGTCCCGCACGACCGCCACCGCGATCCGCGACCGCGAAAGAAATATCCCGATGCGTCCTTTGTGGTCGCTCGTCCGTCTTTGGTCGTCGTCGTCGGTCGCGGTCGGCGGTGCCCTACGCCGCGCGCGATGCGATGCGTGCGCGAACCCACACGCACACCCACACCCACACCTAAACCGTCGTCGCACGCCTCCACGTCGTCGGATGTCGTCGGATGTCGGATGTCGTCGTGTGCCGTCCAACGCCCGACGACGTCACCAAAACATCCACCCATCGCCTAATGGCTCGCCAACCGTCGGACACGGCGTTCGGTCGGTCGTCCGGTCGCGTCGCGCGACGGTGCACCGTACTGTGTACCCATACGCGACACATCGCGCGACCGAACGCGCGACCGACCGGACGACCGGACGACCGAACGGTCGCGCGACCGGACGGACGACGCTTCGAGGCGTGACCGCCGGAGGTGCGCCAGGCTGGTGGACGGACGCGCCGAATGTCCGAGACAACAAGGAAGGCGTGTATGTATGTATGTCTATACAGTACTAGTACAGATCGCTGGTGGACGCGCCGAATGTCCGAGACACCAAGGCGGGCCGGCGGGCCGGCGGGCGGGCGCGCATGTGTGTGCGTGTATGTCTATACAGTACAAGTACTAGTACAGATCTCTTCT
>Ga0255753_1003180_pt1 | contig 17312 bp, 7 predicted proteins | sample 041ome_10_FD_179953 | JGI IMG/M metagenome (GOLD analysis project Ga0255753, IMG submission 179953) | Coastal salt marsh microbial communities from the Groves Creek Marsh, Skidaway Island, Georgia - 041412US metaG (version 2) | ecosystem: Environmental > Aquatic > Marine > Intertidal zone > Salt...
ATCGTTTGGGTCCGCTTTAAGTAGTTTGGGTCCGCTTTTGTCACCATACCCGAGAGTGAAACTCGAGGGTCTGTGACCCTCTGGCGATATATGGATTTAGACAGAGTCCGCACGTTGAGTCACGAATCGACCTTCCGAGGGACTCTTTCGGGGCTCCGAGAGCCAGGGTTTAGCGATCTGCGCGCGCCGACGTCGACGACGCGCGCGCGATCGCGGACGCGAACGCCAACGCGATTCTTTCGCGGTCTCGCGCTTGAGCGCGGCGCGGCGCGGCGAGGAGACGCGACGCTCGGGAGGTCAATTTCGGCACAATTTTGACAACTAGGGTTTAGAGCAACCGACACGCTTTCGCAGCGCGGATCGATTCGTCGTCCTTTTTTTACCCTTGTCTCCAAATTTCAGCGCTTTTCGTCCGCGAACGGCGTCGCAATGCGCGTTTACATGCACGGTGTTGCAGATGTTTAAAAATCACATCAACGATTGGTCTGAAAGGCTCGACGCAACGAAGCGTACGACGTGCGCGCAGCTGAACGTGAGTCGTCGAGGTGGCATCAGTCATTGAGACCGCATTCCACGACCACAACCGTCCGCTCGGGGAGCTTCTGCTCGCCGCGGCGGCGCGCGCAGAGCGCTCTCGCGCGCCGCGCGACGAATCTGATGATGGTGGAGTGTGTGATGAAGCAAGACTCCGTATGAACGTTGGAAATGTTGAAGAAACGTTAATGACACCCATCAAGAGCGCGGTCGACGCTTCGTGCCGTGCCGAGCGGCCGCCGTCCGTGAAAAAGTGAAAAGTCCCATACATTTGAATCGCATCATCATCATAGCCCGCGTTTCGCGAACATCACCCCAATGCCTACTTCGACGCCGTACGAACGTTGAGAATGATGACGGCACGCAACGCTGCAGCGCTCGGGGCTTTGGTCATTGTAGCGCGTCCGCAATCCCCGAAGAAGTGAAAATTCCCATACATTTCGTTCGCGGCTCGAAAAACACCCGATTCCCCGGAAATCTTGCCGCGCGACGCGCGACGTCAATTCGCCACCGCGGGCTCCCGCACGAACGGAACTCGCGAAATAAGGGTCACAGTTGCGAACGCGTCGTCGTTTGACCGCTCGGGAGTCGCCAGCTCGCGGATCTAAAATTTCGTGCAAATCCAAATCCATATACAATTTCGCGAGCGGAGTCCCCCCGTTGACGGTTCATGACTCAACGAGCACATCTGCGAGTCACGACTCAGAGATAGCCCTTTCCGCCATTCATAACTCGCCAATCGAATCCGCCAATCACGACTCAAGCTTTACCCCCTCCGCCGCCACGCCTCTCGCGCTGACGCGGCGTTTGGCGTCACACGCGCGCATCGCCGCACGACGCGACCAAACTCCACGACATGCCCGAGCTGACCGTACAAAAGAACTCTACGAAAAAACTTTCGCGTTTCGACGGAAGCCCGAAGGCGTCGAAAAAGCGCGCGCCCGAGACCAACGCCGCTTCGCCTCAAACGCCGGAAAACCGATCGCGCAAGCGTCGTCGTTCGCGAGCGATTCACGTCGACGACAGCGATGACGGCAAGACATCGGAGACTTCGAACGAAATTTTGAATGAAATTTCTCCGGCTGCGGCTGCTGTTCACGCTGTCGACGCCGCCGACGTTCCTGCTGCAACATCGGAGCACGCGACTCCACTCGTCGCCGCTTCGCCGATCCAAGGTGATGCCGTGAAAGCGAATGCGCCGAAAACGATCGCCGCCGTTGCTCGTGACTCACAACGCGACGATGTGGACAACAACGTCGCGCCGCGTCGAGGCATATTCGCGATCGCGAAGCCCGCGAACCCAGCGGACCAAAAGCTGGCCACCGTCAAAGCTGCCATCGCGCTGCTACAATCGGCGTTCGACGTGCCGAATGTGAACGAGCTCGACGAAAACGACAAAATTCGTTTGCGTGAGACGTTCATCGAGGCAACGCAGGTGTACGCTCACGACACCCTCGTGTTGAGGTCGTACGATCGCGCGAACGACGAGAACGATTGGACGCAGTTGATCAAGCATGTCACTGCGGTGAAGGGCATGCTGAAGACAACGCAGGCGTCACTCGAACGACAAGCGCAAGAAGGTCCACCGAAAGCGTCGTTGCCGCAAAAGAAGTATCTTCAAACGCTCGGATACGACGAGAACGCGCCGGGTAACACCAAGTTCTCTGAACTCACGATGGACGAGGCGCGAATGCTCATCACGTCGCTTAAAGCTGCGAAGCTGTTCAGCGAAAAGTGAGCTGCGTGAGTGTTCTCAAAGGCGATCGTTCGCCTCGTTTTGTTCCAATCCGTGTGCGCGTTCACGATTCCGTGCTCTGCGCGCCGTCCATGATTTTTGTACGTCGAGGACTTCTGTACTCATTCTTACGTGCGCGAGTGTGCGACCGCTACTGGCGCTTTTTTATGTAAGTTAATAAAAGTAATAACATGTATCTACCACAACATTGTGCCGAGGATTTGAGCTGCTTTTCAGTCAGACGGTGTCGCCAATCGCAGCAGCCTTTCTCTCGCTGTTCAGTTGGTCCATACAGTGACGCGACGTTCCGTTACCGTCGCTTTTGATGATACGTCGATGCCGCTTCGAACGTAGCCGTAATCTGTTCTACTCGCTCGCGTGACATTCATAAAAGACAGACGCGGCAACGTGCACAGAGCACACGCCAATCGCTAATCGAAGATATCCAAGCACGTTAGCCAGAAGATGCAGAGGCGAAGCGCACATCGCGCGATAACGCCGTTCTTCGAAAGGAATACTTTTGGTCATCCGGACGTCGCTCTCGAGTTCGCGGAACAACTGCCGCATCTTTATGATCTTTTCAGAGGAGAAGCAGTGCGAATTGACGGCGAATCACATGCAGCAAAGTCAGGCCTTTGGCGAACGCTGGTACACCGACTCACTCTACATAACGCGTGGTGTAACAGCGAGACGACGTTTAACGTTCATACCCGTCCACACGCGCGACTGCTGTATGAAGCACTGGTGCGGGCAGAGCGCGCTCGTGCATCACACGCGGTTGAGCTGGTCACACCGCGGTACGTGATGACACCAGCGCAAGTGCTGCAGATGTGGCATCCAGCCAGTCGATCAAACAATCCGCGCGAAATGCATAGCTCGCGCGGATGGATCGTCGAGGCGGTGCGAACGCTCGTAGAAAATGCACGGGGAGAAGAGGACATTGACGCGGCTATCGTGGCAAAGCTCGCTGAAGTGTTAGAACATGTCACCGGTGAATCGCGCGCAGCTTGTGTAGATGTTTCAACTGCTGCCGAAGACGTGCTAGTTGCGTTCGCACAAAGCATCGACGTTCGACTTCCGCAACGCCCTCATCACGGCACAGCCGATCGAAACACGCGCCAAACAGATGAAGGCCAATGTGAACTAGACGAAGCGACGTTGTATGCTTCGAAGGAGCCGCCAAATGCGTCAGAGGCAAAGCTCGCGGGGGTGATGCCGATAGCGGCCCTGCGTGGCTTTCTGGCGAACGTGCACCCGCACGGTTCACAGGTGGAGCGCAAAATGTCCATGGACGGTGATGACGCATCGATTGAGGACGAATTAAAGGATGTCTTCAGCGTTGATGAAAAAGCGCGCAGCGACGTTCTGCGTGATTTCTCGAGAACGACAAGTGTGCGTCAACCTATCAGTACGTGCGTTTCGTGCGGAGCGCGGGGGGTGGATGATGACGTGATTCATCGGATCGCTGAAAATATCGAAGCTGCGCAATACACCGAACAAGATCATGCTGTTTACGACGCAGCGTCGGCTTACCGCATAAAGTTTCCGATGATGAGCGTTGAATTAACGTTAGCTGATCTCATCACAGTCTTCGTGGCTGACGACGGTCGGAAGTTTAAGCTCAACCCACACGTGGTCAATGCCTCGCGCGTAGCATGGCGCGATCGATGCCATGTGCGAGCTGGTGATCACTCATGTCATATTTGTGGCACGTGTGCTCGAGTAGCAGATGAAATACAGAAGGGAAAATTAAAGGACTGGCACTCCATAGGCCTCATTCAAGGGGATGATTTCGGAGATTTGCAGTCATTTTGGGAGAAATTCGTGGCGGTGTGTGGAGATGATGCTCTCACGCATCGTCAATTCATTCCAACAGTGATGGAACTAAAAGTGCTTGGACTGGCGCGAATGTGCGCACACACTTTCAAGGTGAACGCAGGATTCAACGCACAGCGAATGTCGTTCACGGGTCACACTATATGCTTCGTAAATCGGAACAGAGACGTGCTCGATCAGATACGTCTGCTCACAATGGATGAGCTTGAGGAATCCGCACGCATAAGCATCGTTGGGTGCAAAAGAAATGGAGAGGCAGCGATCAGACGCTTACGGAGCGAATGGACTGGCGCACTCGAAGTTCGAGAGCTCACGCTCTACGTTTGGTACGAACTTATACGTCAGCTACGCTGTCGTACAGTAGTCGAAGCACGCTTAACTGAAATGGACGACGCCGAGCAGAGCTCTATTCTGCGATCAACAATATTTCAAACGATATTTCCGCTGGAACCTTGTTCAAACGCAAGTTTGTTCGATTCGTACGCAGCAGAGATTCCGTACAGTGATTGGACCGCTAAAGCACGCACCGTGACGGAAATGTTGCTGAAGCGCGCACAAGACGACATCGATGATAGTGACCTCGCAGAACGCGTCGAAACCTACATCACAGAGGAAACGGCAGATGTTGCTGCGGTTCGAAGTGGAGACAACACGATGTTCGAAAACGCTTCGTTCATCTACGATACCAACCTCGATAGCAATCCGTCAATGGTAGACATGTTGGCCGAATTGCGTCGCGACAGGTTCATCAGTCGCGGTGACAATCCGTGCAGCGAGTGGCAACAGTCCAACAGGATGACGTTGTTCGAATGCCAGTATCCTCACGTGACGGTCATCCCTGGCAGCGGGAAAAAAATTGAGCCTACCACGCCAAGGAATGTGAGAACGTGTATTATGTATATGGATAAAAGGTTCACGCGCGATCGGCTACTGGTGTGGCATTTGTATGACTCCGCGCGACGAATTGAAGTTTGGAAAGGAGCGAGTATGTCGGTTACGAGCGAGAAAGCAAGAGAAGTCCAAGAGATATTGGACAATCCAAGTTTTGACGAAGACCTGCAGCGTGCACTGTACGCAGAGACGCGTGGAAGACGCATCCCCGCAAACATTGCGAGATTGCTGTCGCTTCTAGATGTACAGCGGTATGTCAAAATGTCCTTTACGGACGAGTTGCGACGCACCACTCGGGCACGCCTACTCGATCTAGAGCGCTTTTACGGCCCTCCGATACTGTTTTTCACTATCGCGCCAGATGATAAATCATCCGCGCTCATGCTTCGCCTGGGTGCTGAGCCTGGCAAACGTGTTGATCTGTTTCCAGAGACAGATAGGATCGCGCACGACAACGGCGAACACTCTTCGTTCGTAAACGAGTGCGCAAAACACGATCTGAAACACAGCTTCTTGGAAAAAACGTTCGCTATCGCAAGTTCAAACGATCTGATGCGATTCGCAGCGGACAATCCAGTCGCTACAGCGCTGGTGTTTGAGCGTCTCGTCACCGCTTTCGTGAAAGATGTGCTCGGCATTGATTACCGTCGCTCGCGGTCTACACAACAACGAGCGCTCGCCAAAACTGGTTTATTCGGAAAAGCGAGCAGTGCTGCGTACGTGGTCGAAACAAATGGTCGCGAATGTCTGCACGTACATGGACTTCTCTACGGAACAGATATCACTCCAGGTTTACTTCGTCGCGTTGCAGCTCAAGAACATAACGTAGATATCGCGCGTAATTGGATGGACAAAACCTTCGTTCACGAGATTCGTCCATCATTCGCCGTCATCAGTGCCGTCATGAAAAAACTGCATGTGCCTATAAATGCGTTGAAGTCCATCGCGCTGGCTGCTGCAGAGATACAACAGTGGCGCACTTCGGATGACGCTGAATCATTCGGCGAGTTTGTCGCGTCAATGGTTAATGTGCATAATCATTCGGAGTCTTGCTTTAAAGGTGGAAGAACGCGCTGTCGTTTTGGAATGCCTTGCTTTCACGATTCACAACCAACTCGAGCTGTCACAATAAAACAAGAGCAAGTGATGGAGACGTGTTTTCAGTGCGAACACATTAGGTCGGCGTACGCACCAAATGGCACAGGGTTGAACTTGTACCCCGACAATGCAGTCTCTCAGCCCAACGCGACTTGGGGCCGTCCTCTAGAGATATTCAAAGCTCCATCCGAGCTTCTCGACGATGAAGAAGACAGCCAAATATGGGTTAAACGCTGTCGCTACACGCACGACACATTCTCCGAAGAGATGATGATTTCGCCATCGGTTGATCGTTTAAAACATCTCGAAAACCTCAACTCGTTCGACGCTCTCATCCTGTATTTACGACACGTTGATAAGGCGTGGTCAGAGAATCCCAAAATCTACTCAGCAGTACGCTCCGTGGTTCCTCTGGATGCCATCATAGACACCTGTGAACGAGCACTCAGCACGATGAACAAAGAAGACGAAGTGCAGTGGTTCAAAGAGCTGCAGAATGATCTGAGATGTAAGAACGCTCTGGTCGCACCATACAACGCGCTGGTCACGGCAGTTGCGCCTCATAACACGTCGCTCAACTTCATGTCAAGTCCCACAGACTGTAAAATTGCAAGTTTTTACTTGTCAAAATACATATCCAAAGATCAGACGGTGAATCTTCAACCGCTCGAAACTTTGAGACACATTCGCCGACAACGTCATCAACGCACGAGCACCGCACCGGATGCTGGCGAAGCAACGCGACAGTATAAATTCAACGCTTCAAGGTTGGCCAACGTCGCTATGGCCCATCGCCAGATTCCGGATACTGTCGTCACTGCGTGGGGAATGCACTTAGATTCTGATTATTTTTCAGATTCATTCGTTTACGTTCACGCCATGGCCAACGTTCAACGAGCGTGCGATTTAGTTAACGCATACGTGAACACAGAGTTATATCCTTTGGTTTCAGATAGCGACAATGATGAAGAGTATGCCTCTAGCGCTGGTGAGGAAGAAAACTTCGACGTGTTCAACGATGCAGCCAACAATCACGCTGACGAGCGCGATTACGTCGCAGAACTTTTCGAAGCCGATTTACAGCATAGCGCGCAGACGCACAGCATCAATGGAGACGCGTCGCGCGATGCCAGAATCGATTACAGCGACGAGCTGTTTAGCGAGCCAGGAGGGAATGCACCTCGTGACGATGATGAGCACGACACGAGGTACTCAGATCAAGATATCTACTCAGACCAAGATGCCCACATCAACACAAGTGATGAAGATGACGATTCGGATTCAGATTACGTATACAACAGTGAAACAGAGTCCGAATCTGCATCCCCTGCTCGCGCTGCTCAAAAGCGATTTCATCGATTGGTGCAACGAACGCCTTCAGTTCCAAGACAATCAACTATCGATCCGGATGATGTGCATACGACTCGATTGCGTCTAAACGCACGTGGCGTTATGAGCGATTTAATCGACCTGATATGTGATTATCTGCATCGCCACGAGAGTTTCAAACTTTTCTCATTGATTGAGTATGCTTGTTGCGTGCAAAAGAGGAAAGTTGCTTTCAAACGGTCTCCAGAACACTGTGAACTCGCTGACAACGACCGCGGTCGTCAATCACAAAAACGATATCTATTCAAAGGGGAACATCCGCAAGCACAAACGCACGCACAAGTGCTACGAGTGAAAATTGCAGTGCCCGCTTGGGTTGGTAAAGGCGCCATCCCCTCTGTGAAAGCAAAGGGGAAAGAACGTCGTCTCGCCATGTTCACGCTTGTCCATTTTAAGCCGTGGGCAAGTGTTGAAGAGCTTCACGAACTTTTGTCAGATCCGTGCGAATCGTACAAAGAGTTCGTACACTCCCTCCAAGTAAGCAACGCATCGTTCGTTGAACAGGGTCGTCATATGCTCATAAAGAATGTGTTGACAGCACAGCACATCTCTTCAGCGCAGCGCGTTCTGTTTACAGAGTTCCGAAGCATGTGCGCAGATAAAGCAGAAGATGTGAAAACCAGAACAGGCTTCGACACGTCTCTGATGCCTGGTCACAGAGAAGAGAATGACACCAACGAAGTTCGCGTCGATGAACAGGCAATCGAACTCTTGCTCACCATGCAGGCCGAGCCCCAAGTGCACAAGTACAACGTCGGACTCGATCGCATAAAGTTACTCGTGCCAAAACATCCACCTAGCATGCAAACTCGATCGAACACGATGGACACAGAAAATATCGAAAAACATATACGCAGTGATATTCAACATCTCGATGATGGCACGGCAAACATGATAAATCGATTAATAAGAGCGGTGGAAAGTTGCGATCCACAGCCATCTGTGAATGAGTCCGATCATCAAACACTCGCGTTAACGCAAAGTGCGCGAATAGCATCACTGTCACAGGACCAAAAAATGGCATTTGATCATGTCATCGCCTACCTGTCGAATCCCACACGAGAGTCGTGCGACGCGCACGAGCAGTGTTTGCTCGTGCTCGGAGGTCCAGGGACCGGTAAGACTTTCTTTATCGACGTGCTCCGAAAGGAAATTGAAGGACGTGGATTCGGATCAACACTTGTTGTGGCCCCGTCTGCAGCTGCAGCTACTCTTCATTACCGAGGCGCGACGATTCATGGCGCATTTAGTTTGACCTCTCGCGAATCAAGTGCCAAGCAGAGTAGCCAAAGACGAAGGCCAATGCAACTCGATGCAGCCGTGCAAAAGCTGCTCAAGATTCTTAGCCGTGATAATGCGCCATTGGCCACCTTGATAATTGACGAGATATCAATGGTTCAAACAGACTGGCTCATCCGTATAAATGAAACGCTCAAGAGATTAAACAAGAGCAGCAGCCTTTTTGGAGGCGTTGGCGTTGTGTGCGCTGGTGATTACAAACAATTACCTCCTGTTCTCGGAAAATGCATCGCAGCATGTTTGCAAGACGACCCGATCTTAGACTCCACGCAAGGGGCAATTCTGTTGACTCAGATGACTATGATTGAACTCACTACGCAAGTTCGTTCTGTGGACGATGCCGCACACACGCTTCGCATCGAGCGTTGTCGTGCTCCCATTAATCCTCAGCGCAGCTCTCTTGATGACTTCTTTCAAACACTGGAACCTGAACGATGCGTGTCTGTTGAAGACACCGTGGTGGTTCTTACGAACGCATCACGTCGAGCGTTCAACTTTGAACTGGCCCTCGCGCAAGCGATGCGCGACGACTCCTACGTGCTCATATGGAACGAACGAATTAATTCCAAGTGTGCACTCACTGAAGAGCAACTACAACATATTTACGCACACGAAAACGCCGTTGGCGGCCACCTGATGGGCATTTTCGTTCCGAACATGCGCGCTGTGCTCGACAGAAACGTCAGTATTGCACTGCATGCAGTCAACAGTAGTCGAGGCGTAATGAAGCGCGTCATTTATCTTGATAGCGCAGTGCATGATCGCATCACACGAGCCATACAGCGTGCACTCGCATCTCGAGATGAAACCGGAGCAAGGAATCAATACATTGTTCACTGCGGCACAGATGCGCCGGACGGTATCGCGATGAAACTCGATAATCCATCCAAAGAGTGGCCGCAACAATTATCCCTCGACAGCGACGGAGACATCACGTTGCCTATCATGGCTACAACCGTTGAAAAAACCATAGCGTTCAAATCCAACACTGTGAAAGCAATGGGTTTAACAAGTGCTCGTCTGCATAAGTGCGAAGTGTCCCCAGCTTATGCTTTCACTGCTCACAAGTCCCAAGGACAAACTATGACGAACAACGTGCGGCTTTGGCTTCCACCAGAAGACGTAAGATCTGCCAATGGAAGAGCCGAAGCGCTCTACGTCGTTCTATCGCGTGTGCGCACAAGCGCGCAATTGAAGTATTTGCCTCATGATTCTATCGCAGAAATCCAGCCATACTTCGTTCGTTGGGAACACGCTCTTGGTCTTGAATTTAACCAAACGATGGATGCGTTTCTCCACAGTTACGTTGAAATTCCGGATGCCCCCGGCAAATTTCAATTCAACAGGGAAAGGTTCGACGAACTTCAGCAACAGGCGCCCATATCTATATCAAAAAACGTACGATACAACAAGGCGCTCAGCGAAGCATCCCAGGATGAACAACGCAACGCGCCCAAACGTCGAAGGACAGTACTTGGAGCGCGTGCGTCGCGCATCGGTTAATATTCATAAAATCTGATCTTCGACTTCCCGCGTTCACTGTCTGAACACAGTCCGCTCGATCGCGCACGGTCCACGCTCGGGCGCAGTTTGGCGAACGAGCATCGGAACGCGCCGCCGACGACGACCAGTGCGACTCCCCACAACAGCGGATCAAGACATGATGCGTGAAGTGTCGCGTGACGCGTGAAAAAAAGAGTCGCCCGTCGCATTTTTTATTAACGTTTCATGGCTGAAAAGAAATTTCAGTACGTGTCCCCTGACAGACCGTATGGTGACCCGCGCCAGCCTTACTTGTTATTGCATTGATAAAAAGTTACTTCGATGGACGCGCCGGTCGACCGCCCGCGGCATTGGGGACGTTGCGCGCCGAAACGTCGCGCGCGCGCGCGCGACGCGTCGGCGCGCGCGACGACGACGATGGCGACGCGCTACGGCGCGATCGACGGACGCGAGGACGACGCGGCGACGCGGGAGGAGTCGCGATGCGCGCGCGAGGGCGCGCGGGTGCTCACCCCTCGCGCGACGACGACGACGACGACGACGACGGGAGGCGGGAGCGGGAGGCGGCGAGCGATGCAGATGGTGGTGGCGATCGTCATCGTCGCGGTCGCGACGTGGGGGGGTCGGGCGCGGGCGAACGCGACGACGCGGGCGCGATTGGCGCTCGAGACGCCTCGGGCGCGAGACGACGGGTCCGGCGCGTCGGTTTGGGCGACGCCGCGACACGCGTCGACGATCCCGCGCGATGAATTATTCGCGCCGCTGGTGATGCACCAGCGCGTGCTCGAGCCGTGGGCGAAAGTCGTGGACGCGGGCGAAGCGAACGCGTCCAAGGCGCCGCTCGGAGGCTTTTTCAGAAGAGCCAGGAACGCGGTTTCCAACACCGTGAACGCGGTTTCCAACACCGTGAACACGGTGGCTAGCGGTTTTGACGACGTCGTCGTCGGGAGCGTGACAAATTTCAATGCGAACGATCCGGTGTCGGCGTTCAAATCGTTTCAGGGCTCCCTCGAAACAAACAGAGGATCGCTCGATATGCGACAAATGTGCAGCGCTGTGAATCTCGTCTCGACTCACGTTTCGAGCGCTTCCTTGAACGCGTTCTCACGTGCGGATGGCTTCATCATGGACGCTTACGACGAAACTCACGGATTCACTGCGAACGCAGCGCGGACACTCGAAATGCAAGCCAACGTTCTGATGGAAAATGTCGGCGACGTCATAGATATGATTGAAGCGTTTTTGAACGGTTTGAATTGTAGGATATCGCCAAATGATTTGGAAACGTTCGCGAACAAGTTGCTCGCATCAGCGGGAAGTGCGAACATCGCGGAATTGACGAAAATCGGCAACGCGCAAGATTTTGGCAAAGCCATCGACGGCGCTTTGTGCATGGCGACGTGGGCAGCCTTCTTTCCATCGGCAGACGCGATGCTTACCGTTTGGAACGCCTTCAAAAGCACTTTGGCGAACAAATGTCCAGCCATCATGAGCACGAACGATTCGCCCGCTTTCACACTCGGTCTCGTTCTCTCTGGTGGCGTTGCGAGCGGGGTTCAAACAGCCGGCGTTGGCGGCGAAATTGGTGTCGGTATCGATGGCGACGGTAGGCAGTTTTGTTATTGGGCCGCGTGCGCCTGGCGGGGAGTTACTCTACCCTCGTCCGAAGCAGGAACGGCGATCGGTTTTGCGATTTCCGTGCTCAAAAGTATGTCGGCAGTGCCCGGACAGGACTCGTTTCTATCTCTTGGCGTGAGTGTTGATCTGCCCCCACCACTTGATTTCGACTTAGAGCTCGGCGTGAGTTACATTTACGGCGAGCCCCCTGGCGTTGGTAAGCCTGTTGGGGTTTCTCTCATGATCGGTGGAGGAATAAGTGGTGGGATCTCTCCACCAGTCAACGTCGAGCTCGCTCAGGGTGTGTGCATAGCCCACTGCACGCAGAAAAATGGGCTTCCGTGCGATCCGAGCGCGACACTCGCCGCTTTGGGCGGTTCGTCCGAAGCAGATTCCACCGCCGTCGTCGCCACGCCAGGACTCGGCGATTATCAATCCATCATGACGGATAACGAAGCAAAGTGCTATATTAACCGCTACGCAGACCTGCGCCGGGCGTTTGGCACGAATTTGAACTATGCGAAAGAGCATTATTACAAGTCTGGGCGACACCAACGCCGGGAATTCACGTGTGGGCAGACGCTTGCTGACTGGGAATGCTATCTCGCGCGTCACCCTGATCTTCCTTGGTCTGAAGCCTCGTATGGTGAGTCTCATTTCTTTGAGTACGGTTGGCACGAAGGCCGCACGTCTTACTGCAAGGGAAAGAGAGACCGTTATGCATACGCCAATCCTGCATCGGGCGACTCCTTGAACGCTTACGACGCCATGTGCTACGCACTAGCGTACGTGGATCTTAAAAACTTAGGGTGGGCCCACCCAAATCAATATTCAACGGTCAATTCTCACTATTGGAACCATGGTCGCTACGAAGGTCGTGTGCCCGTTTGTTCGATGGAAAACGTCATCACGGAAATGGACATGCGCTGTTATTTGAATCGTTACCACGATTTGCGCGGGTATTGCGGGACTTCCACGCTGTGCGCGACCAATCACTTCAGACAGTGGGGTCGATTTGAAGGACGCGATGGCAAATGTCCACACATCTCAGCTGCTGACATGGAGTGTTACAAGAAGCGATACGTCCCATGGTCAACGAATCCGCGCGAACACTGGCTTCAAGACGGTTGGTCAAAAGGTTGGAGTCCAACGTGCGCTTACGATAAACACAAGCACGAACTCATCAATGATGAATATGCTCTTTGCTATTTATATCGATATCCAGATTTGTTGAAAGTTTTCGGGGATAACGTGCACTACGCAAAGTGGCACTGGAACGGCGCCGGCATCCACGAAGGTCGAAAGATGCTGTGCAACGGGAAAGACGAAGAAGCGAAGTGCTACATCAGCGCAAACTGGGATGTACGCCTTTACTTTAACTCACATGGCTGGACTTTTGACACAGTTCGTTGGCACATGCGAGCTCACGGCGTATGGGAAGGTCGCGGAGGCTACGATTGCGACTTCACAAACGACGACTGGAGGTGCTACTTGGATCGTTATCCCGATCTCCGCCAGGCGTTTGGCGCTGACATCACTCGCGCGCGAGAGCACTTTTTCGGCGCTGGTTTTCGCGAAGGCCGCAATCCGCGCTGCGCGTGATGAATGTATGATAAAAGGTTACTTCGACGCGAGAATTAGCCGCGCCCGTTTTGTACAAGTGTATTAAACAGTGTAAACCAATCCTCTTTTCGGCCTCGCGGCGTCCCCATTCGCGCGCGCGCATGACGCCCGCGTGCGCGTCCGTCGCGCGATCGCACGGCGCGCGGCGCATGGCGTCGATGGCGCTCGCGTCCTCCTCCGCGTCGCCGCGCGCGACGACGGCGGGGGCGGCGGTGCCGTGCGGCGGCGCGCGCCGCGCGCGAGGTCCAGCGGTGGTGGCGCGACGGGCGCCGACGGTGCGGCGAGTCGCGACGCGCGCGACGGTGGACGAGGACGCGCCGAAGTACCAATTGATCACGTTCTTTCGATTCGCCGCGATCGAGGACCCGGTGGCGGAGGTGGAGCGGCATCGCGCGCACATCGAGCGACGGGGCTGGGAACTGCGAGGACGGATATACGTCAACGAGCAAGGCATTAACGCACAGATGTCTGGACGAGGGCGAGAGGGAGAGGAGTACGCGCAATGGGTCGAGAGCGACGCGCGATTCGCTGGGATGCGGATATCGGTGTATCCGATGGATGCTCAGGCGCACCCGAGACTGGCGTTGCGATACAAACCCAACTTGGTGCAACTCGAGGGAGGGACGAATCATTTACCGTTGACCGATCGAGAGAAGCGCGCGAAGCCGTTGTCGCCGAAGGAGTGGCACGATAATCTCATCAAGGTGAACTCGGGCGCGGAAGACGCGCCTTTGCTTTTGGATGTGAGAAACGGGTACGAGTGGGACGTCGGACATTTTCGCGGCGCCGAGAGACCGGTGCAAGAGTCTTTCAGGGAAACCGTCTATACGAACGTGCAAGACGGCTTAGGACCGCTGGCAAACGTGGATAAAGAAAAGCCGATCATGATGTACTGCACAGGTGGCATCCGATGCGACGTGTATTCTACAGTATTGCGAGAGCAAGGGTACAAGAACGTGATGACGCTCGAGGGCGGCGTGCAGGCGTACTTTGACGAGTACGGCAAGCGCGATGATCAACTTTGGGATAACCATTTGTTTGTGTTCGACAGTCGACTCGCAATGGCCCCTGATGGACGTCCGAGCGCCGAGCTAGGCGAAGCAGCGGCGACTTTGCGATGTTACTGCTGTGGCGACAGTTCGGCGCCACCGCCGCACCGCAACTGCCCCAACGTCGATTGCAATAGGCTCTTCCTCGTGTGCAGTAAATGCACCGATAAGCTCGATGGATTTTGTTGCGAAGAATGCACGAAATCCGCGCACGTTCGACCGCAACTCGTCGTCCCTGGACGATATGAAAAGTATTCCAATTACGATACGCCTGAGAGTCGAGCGGCTCGCCGCGGTCCTGGTCGCTCTTTGAGAAAGGACAGACGCCGACAGCGGCGTAAACTCGAGCTCGCGGCGTATGTTCTCGAGAACATGACGAGCGCTGATGAAAGCCGGGCTCGTCTTGTGCACGCAACGGGTGGAACTTTCGCCGATCGCACGCGTAGCCTAGTCGATGCCAGTCGTGCCATTGTCGTCGAGGATGAGGATGACGACACTGAAGACGACGAGGAGTCCGATAGCGACTCTGGAGGTGAAGAAAATGAATATGGGAGGACTATAAACCCGGCGCTGAGTAGATATAGCAAGCAGCGCATCACGTTGCGCGAAGCGTACGCGTTGCTCGCCGAAGACGAGCGCACGCCGGAAAAACTCGTTGAAGCTGCGGAACGCGTCGCGGAGGAACGAAAGCGAATGAAGCGCCTCGAACACGAAGAAACGACCGCGATGATGTAGCTCAAATTGCGTACAGTTTAAATGATATTATTACCTGATAAATGAATGACGGAACAGTAAACGAATGATGTTATTGCGGTTGTGGAGACAACGACAAAGTGTGAAGTCAAAAATATTTTGAACTTGTGAACTTCTGTGAAGAGCTCTTGAATGCAATCAAGAGCTTCTCTTTATTTTATTGGTACGTATTATTCGTGGCAGTTTACACGCGTGCACGAGCGATCTTAAAAGTTCGCCAGATTCGCCGTCTGAAGCTGAACAGAAATGCTCAGCCTGCTCTTTCCGTTTTGAGACGCTCTTTGAGCGTCGCAAGCGTCGGAGTAACTTCGAAAGTTTATCACAGCGACGCCAGAACAAAGACCAGTCCAATCGTCGCGGACAATTTGGACGGAGTTGATAGCTCCGAACGGAGCAAATGTTTTGTACAGGAATAATTCATCCGCAGCGGGTGGAAGATTTTGGATACACATCGTAGCGCCACCTTGCGCCATCGAAGTCGCCGACGCGAACTTTTGATGGGATTGCATAGGAGCATCGAATTTATGCGAAGGGGACGAACCGAGCACCGCAAGCGCGGCAAAGTCGTCTCCGTCTTGCGGGCCAACACTGAGTAATTCAGTGAGACCGCTCTGGGAAGATATGCGGTTGAGATTCATACTCGAGCCGAGGACGTCGATCAACTCCCCCCCGTCGTGCGCGGAGTCGTCCGTGTTGTTCGACAGGCGCTGAGTATTCACGGGTACAACTTGCGTTGAACGTTTATTATTTTTTCCTTGCGCCTCGGCGTAGCGCACGACGAGTGGCGGCCCATTGGGGACGAGCAAGCGCCCGTTGGCGCGCGTGACCGCCGCCGTGGCTTCGGACTCGCGCAAAAATCGAATCAACGCCCCGCTCGACGTGCTCCTGTTTGCGTGGAGCAAACGGCACTCAACAATGTGCCCAAAATGCGTAAAAAATGCCTTCAGATCATCGTGCGTCCAAGAAGGGGGCAGACCTTTGACGTAGACGTTATCACTCGGCGGCGCGTTTGCCGCGCCCCCCGCGCCGTCGCTCTCGCCGTCGGTGTTCGCGAATTTCACCTCGAGCATCTTTCCCGCGTATTCCTTACCGTTGAATCGCTCGATCGCGTCCTCGGCGCGCGCCGTGCTGACAAACTTAACGAACCCAAATCCTCGACTCTTATTCGTCGACACATCGCGAATGACGCAGCACGATTGCACCTCCCCGCACGCCTCGAAGAGCCTTCGAAGCGTCAACTCGTCGACGCGTTCGGAGATGTTCTTCACGTACAAATTCGCGTGTTTCCTCGACGACGACGGCGTCGTCGCCGCGTAACCTTGACCATCAGAGTACATCATCGAACGCGTCCCGCGCGCGTCCCCCCCTCCGCCTCCGCGCTCGCGATCCTCCGAGCTCGTCGGCGACCCCCCTCGCGCCGACTCTCGCGACCGCGCGCTCGATTGCGAATCCCACGACCCCACCCCGAACCCGTACGTCGTCACCGGCCCTCCCATCGGCGCCGGCACCGATCGCACATCGCTCCTCGCGCGCTCGCGCGTCCGCGCGTCGCCGCCCTCGCGCGCGGGATCGCTCGCCCAGAGCCCGCGCGCGCCGTCCCAACCGCTCGGCGTCCCCTCGCATGCTTCGGTTCCGAGAATGTTCCCGCGCGTCGCGCGCGCGCGCGCGTCGTCGCGCGCGAGCGTCGCCATCGCGCGTCTAAGTGCGCGGGTCCCTCTCGCGGCGACGCCGCGCGCGCGCGCGCTCGCGTCGTCGTCGTCGCGCGCGCGTGTGCGGCGACGCGCGATGGCGTCGCGACGTCGGTCGACGCCGCGAAGCGTCACTTTCGCTGAAAAGTCGCGGGGCGTCGCGGGTGAATTGCGCGATGGCGTTCGCGGGTGCTCGAATGCGAGGTCGATCGCGTCGAGGGGGGTTTATTTCTGATGGCTCGTCCGCGGGTCGTGACTCGAGATGCGAAGGGTCGGGACGCGCGACGATCGCGGTCG
>Ga0255753_1003187_pt1 | contig 17296 bp, 16 predicted proteins | sample 041ome_10_FD_179953 | JGI IMG/M metagenome (GOLD analysis project Ga0255753, IMG submission 179953) | Coastal salt marsh microbial communities from the Groves Creek Marsh, Skidaway Island, Georgia - 041412US metaG (version 2) | ecosystem: Environmental > Aquatic > Marine > Intertidal zone > Salt...
ATTATTAAAATTTCTTTAGGAATATTTAGAAATTTTCTATCAAATTCACACAATATAACATTTGGTTGGTCCGTTAGATCAACAACTTCATTAAGTAACTTAGGATTATTTTCAATTATTATATTTTTCTTACTTGAAATATCATTTAATTTTTTTTCTATTAAGTTTTTTCTTAAATTGTGATCTATGGTTATATTTAGTTTTTTGAAAAAATTATTATAATCTTTAAAATCAACAAATATCTTTTTTTTCTCCTCAAACTCTTTATCTATAAATGTTGAATTTGAAGAGATTAAATGATGAAAATTAAAAGTTAATTTTTTTTTATCAAATATTGCTAAAATTGATTTTAATGGCCTTCCCCAGTTTAAGTTAAAATCACTCCATCTCATAGATTTTTTCCACTGAATTTTATGCAATATTGATGGAACCAACTCTTCTAATAAATTTTGAGTATTAAGTTTTTTCGATTTTGTTTTAAAAAAATAAAATTCACCTTTATCTATTGTTTGTTTAAAAAGGTCTTTTTTATTAATATTATTTGATCTGATAAAGCCTTCTAATGCTACTTCTGGAGCTTTTACATTTGGACCTTTTATTTCCTCAGATTTTAAAGTTATCTGTTTTTGTAAACCTTCAAATAGAATAACCAATCTATTAGGTGTTGAAAATGATGAGCTTTTTTTAAATGAAATAGATTTTTCATTAAATTCTTTAATAAAACTGTTTAACAAGTCTTCTCTTAAATTTTTTTGAAGAGATGATGGTATTTCTTCACTAAATAATTCTAAAAAAAATTCTGACATTTAGCTTTGACTATCTAACCAAATACCTGCAGCTGCTTTAGTTATATCTCTTATTCTTCCTATATATCCAGCCCTTTGAGCAACACTTATTGCTCCTCTAGCATCAAGAATATTAAATATATGACTTGCTTTTAAACATTGATCATACGCTGGTAATGATATTTTTTTTTCTACAAGTGATTTAGCTTCCTGTTCAATCATATCAAACATTTTTAATAAACTTTCAACATTTGCGTACTCAAAATTGTATGCAGAAAATTCTTTTTCAGCTTGATGAAAAACGTCATGATATTTTACCCCCTCATCATTCCATAATAAGTCATAAACATTCTTTTGTTGTTGAGTGAACATGCATATTCTTTCTAATCCATATGTAATTTCAACTGAAACAGGTTTACATTCATATCCTGCCATTTGCTGAAAATACGTAAATTGTGTAATCTCCATACCATCACACCAAACTTCCCAACCTAATCCTGCCGCACCAAGAGTTGGGCTTTCCCAATCATCTTCAACAAACCTGATATCATGTTCATTATGATCAATACCAATTGCAGACAAACTATTAAGATATAATTTCTTTATATTTTCTGGTGAGGGTTTTATTAAAACTTGAAATTGATAATAATGTTGTAATCTATTTGGGTTGTCACCATATCTTCCATCTGTTGGTCTCCTTGATGGCTGCACATAAGCAGCTTTCCAATGTTTTGGGCCTAGCGATCTAAGTGTTGTTGCTGGATGAAATGTACCAGCACCCACTTCCATATCATATGGCTGAAGAACAATACATCCTTGTTTACTCCAAAATTTTTGAAGATTAAGAATTGTATCTTGAAATGATTGAAATTTTTGGTTTGGTTTTTTTGTTTTAGAAACCATATCTTTGCCAGATTGACCTTTCATCTAAAATAGTGGCTAATTGATCTAATTGATTATTAGAAGAAGAAAGTTTTTGACTTAACCAACCTTTAGATTTTTCAAATTTTTTGATAACAACATCGTTTCCAAATTTTTCTTTAAGAACTTGATGAGCATCTCCTATTCCGTCTATTAGACCTAAATCTTTAGCTTTACTTCCAGACCAAAATTCTCCAGAAAATAGTTCTACTTCGGATTTGTTTAACTTAGATCCTCTGCTTTTCTCTACTACATCGATAAAATCTTTATGTAAATCAAGCTGAATATTTTTTAATCTTTCTATATCCTCATTTTTTTCTTCTAAAAAAGGATCTAAAGTACTTTTGTTTTTTCCAGCTGTATGAACTCTTCTTTCAACACCAATTTTTTTTATTAACTCAGTAAACCCAAATGAAGAATAGATAACCCCTATAGATCCAATTATTGAACTTGAGTTTGCATAAATTTCATCCCCAGCACATGAAATTAAATATCCACCAGATGCAGCAACATCCTCAGCAAATACAATTACTTTTTTCTTTGTATTATTGGCTTGTTGTCTAATAAAATTATAAATCATATGAGATTGAACTGGTGATCCACCAGGTGAGTTGATAGTTATGGCAACACATGAGGCTTTTTTTAATGAAAAAGCCTTTTTAATAAGCTCTTCTTGACCTGCAAAATCAATACCTTGTTTGAATTTTCCAGCATTTCCAATAACTCCATTTAATTTAATATGAGCTACGGTCTTTTTCTTTTTAAAAAAAGAGAACATTATTATTCCTTATAGAATTAATTATTGAATATATTAATTACTTATAAATGAAGAATTAGGTGCGTCAATTGATAAGTAATATATAAAACTCAAATATATTAATTTAAAATCATTATGGGAACCGTAGTTCAGCTTAAAAATCAAATAAACAACTCATACTTTCAACTTAAGGATTCTGTTGAAGATAAGCTTATTCTTACTGAAGAAAAAATAAAATCAAAATTAGCAAGTGATGTCGGGTTGGTTCAAAAAATGACTGAATACCATATTCAAACTGGAGGTAAAAGATTAAGAGCTCTATTAACTCTGGGATCAGCAAAACTATGTGGATACTCTAAAGGTTCAAGAGATATAAATTTAGCAGCTTGTGTTGAATTAATTCATAGTGCAACTCTAATGCACGATGATGTAATTGATGAAGGAACTGTAAGAAGAGGAAAAGATACATTAAATAAGGTTTGGGATAATCATTCTTCAGTTTTAATTGGAGACTATTTATTAAGTAGATGTTTTGAAATGATGGTAGAGGATGGTAATTTGGAAGTTTTAAAATTGTTATCATCAACTTCCTCAAAAATTGCTCAAGGAGAAGTTTTACAACTTCAACATAAAGGTGAGGTTGATATGCTTGAGGAAACTTACCTCAAAATTATATCAGCAAAAACTGCTGAGCTTTTTGCGGCTGCAACAAAAGTAGGTGCAATTTTATCAGAGGTCGATTCTAAAGAAAAAGATGCTCTTGAATTCTATGGTCGAAATCTTGGATTAACTTTTCAAATTGCTGATGACACTCTTGATTACAATTCAGATTTAAAATTATTTGGTAAAAAGATAGGTCAAGATTTTTTTGAAGGTAAGATTACTTTGCCTGTAATTTTATTATTTCAAAAAATAGATAGCGATGAAAAAAAATTGTTAACAGAATTTTTTAAAAAAGACATAAGAGAAAAAAATGACTTTAACAAAATAATTGTTTTAATAAAAAAATATGACATTATAAATGAGTGCTATCAAAAAGCTCAACATTACATCAATCTTGCTTCAAACTCTCTTACAGTATTTAAAGAGTCAAAAGAAAAATCAATTCTTAAAAATCTAACCTCATTCAGTCTAGCTAGAAATTTTTAAGGACTTAATAAAGATTTTATCCAATTACCACTTTTATCAAAAGTATAATTTAGTCTTTCATGAATTCTGTTATCTCCATCTAACCAAAATTCAATTCTAGTTGGTGTTAAATTCCAGCCAGACCAATGTTTGGGTCTTGGTACATTATTTATATCGTCAAATTTTTGCTTAAACTCTTTAATTGAGTTTGAAAGCTCATCTCTATTTTTTAATTCTTTACTTTGTTTTGATGCCCAGGCTCCAATCCTACTGTCATATCCTCTTGAATTATAATACTGATCGGCCACACTGTCTTCTACTTGTGTTATAGTTCCACTAATTCTTATTTGCCTTAAAAGACTTTTCCAATGAAAACACATTGCAGCATTTGGATTTTCTTTAAGTTCATTTCCTTTTTGACTATTTAAATTTGTATAAAATACAAAACCTTTTTGATTAAACTCTTTTAATAAAACCATTCTGACTGATGGTATGTTGTTCTTATTAGATGTTGCTAACGACAGAGCATTAGGATCATTAGGCTCTGATTTTTTTGCCTCATCCATCCAAACTTTAAACAATTCAATAGGATCGTCTAGATCTAAGAAGCAGTTATTCAGACCAAGTGAGTTTTTTTGATTCATAATTTAAACAAAATAATCTATACAATATAAATAATGTCATTTAATACTTTTGGAAAGCTATTTCGTTTCTCAACTTGGGGAGAATCTCACGGACCTGCAATAGGTTGTGTGGTCGATGGATGTCCACCTAATATAAGTATTAAGGAACAAGATATTCAAATTGAATTAGACAAAAGAAAACCAGGACAATCAAAATTTACAACTCAACGTAAAGAAGATGACAAAGTTCAAATTTTATCGGGTGTGTTTGAGGGAAAAACAACTGGGACGCCCATATCGCTCATAATTTACAACAAAGATATGAGATCAAAAGATTATGGAAACATTAAAGATAAATTTAGACCAGGACATGCTGATTTAACTTATTTTAAGAAATATGGAATTAGAGATTATAGAGGTGGAGGGAGATCTTCAGCAAGAGAAACTGCAGCTCGTGTTGCTGCAGGTGCAATTGCAAAACTAATTCTAAAAAATAAGTTAGGTAAAAAGTTTAAAGTTATAGGTGCAGTAACCCAACTAGGAATATTAGGATGTGATGTTAATCAATGGAACGATAAGGTAATAACTAAAAATCCATTTTTCTGCCCAGATAAATCAATGATTAAACTTTGGGAAAAATATTTATTAAGTGTGAGAAAATCTGGATCTTCTTGTGGAGCTGTTATTGAAATAAGAGCAAGAGGCATACCTGCGGGATTAGGTGCCCCCATATATTCAAAACTAGACTCTGATATTGCTTCTGGTTTAATGAGTATAAATGCTGTTAAAGGGGTAAACATTGGATCTGGGATGAACTCAGCACAATTAAGTGGAGAACAAAACTCAGATGAAATTTCTCAAAAAGGTAAAAAGTTAAAATTTAACTCCAATAATGCTGGGGGAATCTTGGGTGGTATATCAAGTGGTCAAGAAATTATTGCCTCGTTTGCTGTAAAACCTACTTCATCAATTTTAACCACTAGAAAAACAATTAATAAATTTGGAAAAAATACAACTATATCAGTTAAAGGAAGACATGACCCATGTGTAGGGATAAGAGCTGTACCCGTAGGTGAGGCTATGATGAATTGTGTTTTATTGGATCATTACTTAATGCACAAAGCTCAGTGCAGTTAATCCAAATTAATTTTTTACTACTTTAATAGAGTCTTTTGTAAACAAGACATCTAAAATTTTCTTTGAAATTTGTGAGGCATTTAACCCTGCAATATCATACATTTTTTTGGGATTATCTTGTTCGATAAAAGTATCAGGCAACGTCATTGCTCTAAACTTTAACCCTTTATCAAATATTCCTTTTTCAGCTAATAAATTTTTAACATGAGAACCAAAACCACCTATCGATCCTTCTTCAATAGTTATCATTACCTCATGCTCTCTTGCACACTTCAAAATAAGCTCTTGATCTAAAGGTTTAGCAAATCTTGCATCTACAATTGTTACTGACACACCTTTGTTCTTTAATTCTTCAGCTGCTGATTTACATTCTTCAAGTCTTGTTCCCAAACTTAAAATACAAACTTGATTTCCTTGTTGAATTATTTTTCCTTTTCCAATTTCAATCTTTTCTTCGATTGAAGGTAAATCTAGGCCTACTCCTGTTCCTCTAGGATACCTAATTGCACATGGCTTATCGTTAATATCAACAGATGTATTAATCATTTTTACTAACTCAACCTCATCACTTGCAGCCATTACAATAAAATTAGGTAGAGTTGATAGATATGTAATATCAAATGAACCAGCATGTGTAGAGCCATCTGCGCCAACTAAACCTGCTCTATCTATCGCGAATCTTACCGGTAAACTTTGAATAGCTACATCATGTACTACTTGATCGTAAGCTCTTTGAAGAAAAGTGGAATAAATTGCAGCATAAGGTTTATAACCTTCTGTTGCTAGACCAGCCGCAAAAGTCACAGCATGTTGTTCTGCTATACCAACATCAAACATTCTTTTAGGAAATTCTTTTCCAAAAATATCCATACCTGTACCACCTGGCATTGCTGCTGTAATCCCCACAATTTTACTATCTTTTTGAGCATGCTTAACTAACGTATTGGCAAACACTTTTGTATAAGCTGGAAGATTGCTTCCACTTTTAACTTGTTCACCTGTCTTCACATTAAATTTTGAAACACCATGGTAATGGTCAGATGCTTTTTCTGCATACGAGTAGCCTTTTCCTTTTTGTGTTTTAATATGAATCATGATTGGACCATCATGTTTAGAGTCCCTTGCATTTTTAAGAATTGGAACAAGACTAGTAAGATCGTGACCATCAATTGGGCCAGCGTAATAAAAACCTAATGAGTTAAATAATGTTCCTCCCGTAACTGCTGACCTTAGAAAATCTTCAGCTTTACCCGCTTTTGCACTAAATCGTTTTGAAAACGAGGACATTATTAATTTAATGGTTTCCCTTAAACTAAAATAAATTTTTCCAGTAAATAACTTTGCAAGATAAGTTCTCATGGCACCTACTGGTTTTGCAATTGACATATCGTTATCATTCAAAATAACAATCATTTTAGTTTTTGATGCTCCGGCATTATTCATTGCCTCATAAGCCATTCCGGCACTTATTGCTCCATCTCCAATTACAGCAACTACATTGGATGATTTGTTTGCTAATTTATTTGCTTCTGCAATTCCTAATGCTGAAGATATAGAAGTTGAGCTATGAGCTGCACCAAAAGGATCATATTCACTTTCAGACCTTTTTGTAAACCCTGACAAACCATTGCCTTGTCTTAAAGATCTAATCTTATTTTTTCTTCCAGTTAAAATTTTGTGGGGATAAGATTGATGTCCCACATCCCAAATCAATTTATCATTAGGAGTATCAAAAACATAATGAAGAGCAACCGTAAGCTCTACTACACCTAAACCTGCACCTAAATGTCCACCAGTTTCTGACACTGCATCGATCATTTCTTCCCTAACTTCATCAGAAACTTTTTGCAAATCATGTTCTGATAGTTTTCTCAAGTCAGATGGAAAATTTATATCATTTAAAAATTTATAATTTTTCATTACTTGTCTCTGTGTAAAATATAATTCAATGTTTCTCTTATATTTTTAGAATTTTGACCGTATTGTTTTAAATTCTTATTTATTTTTAAGATAATTCTATCACAATATTTAACTGCATTAATATAACCTAGCAAACTTATTAATGTAGCTTTACCTTTTTTTTGGTCTTTTCCTGTTTTTTTTCCAGCTATTTTTGAACTACCTCTAAAATCAATTAAATCATCAGCGATTTGAAATAATAAACCTATTTCAGAGCCAATATTTTCAAAAAATTTAATTTCCTTACTATTTTTTCTCTTAATTATTGCAGGTGCAGCACTACAAAAACTAAATAATTTTCCTGTTTTTTTTATTTCCATTTCTATAATCTTATTTTGAGATATTCTTTTTTTTTCATAACTAAGATCTAAGTACTGACCACCGGCTATCCCTAGATGACCTGAACATTCAGATAATTTTTTAATTAAATCAATTTTAATTTTTTCACTTATTTTTAAAGAAGGACTTGCTAAAATTTCAAATGCCATTGTAAGCAATGAATTTCCAGCAAGGACCGCTGTGGATTCTCCAAACTTAATGTGTGTAGATGGCTTTCCTCTTCTAATTTTATCATTATCCATGCATGGTAAATCATCATGAATAAGAGAATAAGCATGAATACATTCTACGGCAGCCCCAATAGAAATTAATGTTCTATAATCTATTGATAGTAGTGAGCCAATATCCACTAATATTTTAGATCGAATTTTTTTTCCACCAGGAAATAAACCATACCTCATTGCAGGAATTAATTTAGAATTGTTTTGTCTTTTGATAAATTTATTCAAAAAAAAGTTTGTGTCTTTAGCAATTCTATCAAGTTCATTCTTCATTTTTTTTTAATAATCTCTTTAACTTTTTTATTAGTTTCTTCACCTATAGATCTAAAGCTTTTATTAAATTTTTTTTCAATAATATTGTTTAACTTCAATAATTTTTGATAACTTTCTACAGAATTATTTAGATCTTTTTCATTTTCTAAAGACTCTATTATTTGATTTGCTTGATCTGTTAGATCTTCTAGAGTGCTTTCATTATTATCGGGTAGTAAATTTTTATCTTTCATATAATAATAATTATTAATACATGAAATCTATTCAATCAAATATCAAAAAAGCTAAAAAATATTTAGATAAAAATCATTGTATAGCTGTTCCCACCGAAACGGTATATGGATTAGCTGGTAATGCTTATTCAGATCAGTCTGCTAAAAAAATTTTCAAGTTGAAAAAAAGACCTTTGAACAATCCTTTGATTGTTCATTATTATGATATTAATAAACTAAAGAATGATTGTGTTATTAATGATAACTTTATCAAATTACATAATAAGTTTTCTCCTGGCCCAATTACCTTCATCTTGAAATTAAAAAAAGGTTCTAAAATTTCTAAATTTGTAACTAATAAACAAAAAAGTCTTGCTGTTCGTTTTCCTAAACATCCTTTGTTTAGAAAACTACTTAAAAGTTTAAATTATCCATTGGCTGCTCCCAGTGCAAATATGTCAACTAGATTAAGCTCAGTTAAAGCTTCTGATGTGATTGAAGAGTTTGGGTCAAAAATTAAATATGTATTAGATGGAGGAAAATGCAAGATAGGATTGGAGTCTACAATTGTTAGTCTTTTAGATAAACCAACAGTACTTAGGTATGGAGGATTAGATATTTCAAAAATAAAAGATGTATTAAATAAAAAAGTTTTAGTTAAAACTACTTCAAAAAAAAAAATTGCACCTGGACAATTTCCTCTACATTACTCTCCTGGTATCCCATTAAGAATAAATGCCACAAAACCTAAAAAAGATGAAGCTTTTGTATTAATAAAAAAGAGAAAAACTAAATTTAAAAATTACTACTATTTAAGTAAAAAAAATGATCTTCAACAATCTGCTAAAAATCTATACACAATTTTAAGAAAAATTAAAAAAGATGGTTATAAAATGATTGCAGTTGAAAGAATTCAAAACAAAGGTATTGGCAGAACAATAAATGACAGATTAACTAGAGCCTCAAAATATTAAATGACTAATTCAATTGAAGTAATTAATTTATCTAAAAGTTATAAATCAAAACAAGCTGTAGATAATATTAACTTTAAAATTAATGAAAATGAAATAGTTGGTCTCTTAGGACCAAATGGATGTGGAAAAACAACTACAATTGGAATGATGCTTGGATTATTAAAGCCAACCAATGGACAAGTTTTAATTAATGGAATGGATATTGAAAAAAACAAAATTTCTCTTCTTCATAAAATGAATTTTATTTCTCCATACATAGAATTACCAAAAAAACTTACAGTAAGGCAAAATTTAGTAGTCTATGGAAAATTATATAATGTGAATAATCTTAACGATCAAATTGACTACTTATCCAATAAGTTAAGATTAAATACACTGTTAGACAATATTACGGGAGAACTTTCTTCTGGACAAAAAAATAGAGTAAGTTTAGCAAAAGCATTAATTAATAATCCTACGGTACTTTTGCTTGATGAACCTACTGCATCTTTGGATCCTGAGACCGGAGATTTTGTTAGAACTTTTTTAGAAAATTATAAGAAAGAAAATAAAATATCAGTATTACTTGCCTCACATAATATGGATGAGGTTAAGAGATTGTGTAACACAGTTTTGATGATGAAAGGTGGTATAATTGTAGATAGAGGTACCCCTGATCATTTAATTACAAAACACGGAAGAAAAAATTTAGAGGAAGTTTTTTTAGAACTTGTGAGAGATAAAAATGAATTTAACTAGAATTTATGGTCTTTTTTTAAGACACTTTTATTTAATTACAAGATCATTTCCTAGAATTTTAGATTTGATTTATTGGCCATCTATTCAAATTACATTATGGGGCTTTATTTCAAATTTTTTTGCTGACCACAGCACCTATTATAATGGAGCTGTTGGTGTAATACTTTCTTGTGCAATTCTGTACGATTTCTTATTTAGAACTAGCATTGGATTTAATATGTTATTTTTAGAGGAAATTTGGAGCAGAAATTTTACCAACTTATTTATTGCTCCAATGAAAATCAGTGAAATTATTGTATCACTTGTTTTTACTGCTTTAATTAGAGCTTTAATCGGTTTGGTTCCAGCAATATTATTAACCTCCCCTCTGTTTGGAATTTCTTTATTAGATTTAGGCATACCTCTAGCATTTCTTTTTTTAAGTTTATATATTTTTGGAATTACCCTTGGTTTATTTGTTTCTGCGGGATTGCTGAGATTTGGTCCATCTTTTGAAAATATTGCGTGGTCGACCATGTTCTTGCTGGCACCGTTTGGATGTATTTATTACCCAGTTGAAACTTTACCAGGGATTTTTCAATTGATAGCTTATGCTCTTCCATTGGTTTATATTTTTGAAGAAACAAGAAATATTTTAGTTAATCAATCTGTTAATTATGAGAATATCATTCAGGCTCTTTATTTAAACTGTGCTTATCTAATTGCTGCAGTATCAGTATTTTACTACTCTTTTGATAAAGCTAGAGAGAAAGGAACTTTAATAAATATAGGCGAATAAATTGGCGCGCCTGCTAGGAGTCGAACCCAGAACCTCCTGATCCGAAGTCAGGCGCTCTATCCAGTTGAGCTACAAGCGCGTATAATATTAATATTACATTTTATGGAAAAAAACATTAATTTTATAGTTGAAGAAAATGAAAATAATCTGAGAGTTGATGTTTTAATCAACAAAAGAGAAGAGCTGATTAGCCGAACTAGAATTAAAAATTTAATTCTTAAAGAAAAACTAAAATTAAATGATGAAATTATTAAAAATCCCTCAAAAAAAGTTTTAACTGGTGACAAATTAAGTCTCAATATACCAGAGCCTCAGGAAGCTTCGTTAAAACCCTATGATTTTAAACTAGATATAGTTCATGAAGATAATGATCTCTTAGTAATTAACAAACCAGCTGGAATTATTATGCACCCAGGTGCTGGAAACTATGACAAAACAATTGTCAATGCTTTGATGCATTATGATAAAAATTCACTTTCAACTATTGGAGATGAACTTAGGCCTGGGATTGTCCACAGAATTGATAAAAATACCTCAGGTTTAGTTGTAATTGCAAAAAATAATGAAACACATGAAAACTTATCAAAACAATTTAGTGATCATACAATCACAAGAATTTATCAGCTTTTAATTTGGGGTAAACTAAGGCCTTCTACAGGTAGAATTGACACCTTCATAACTCGAAGCTCAAAGAACAGACAATTAATGGAGGTTAGTCGATCTAAAGGTAAGCAAGCAATTACAAATTATAAGACTATCGAAATTTTTGAAAACGATAAAACTCCAACATTAAGTCTAGTTGAGTGTAAATTAGAAACAGGAAGAACTCATCAAATTCGTGTTCATATGACTTATATGGGAAATAGTATTGTTGGAGATGATAAATATAAAAAGAAATACAAAAAGTTAAAAAATATTGATTTTGGAATAGAAACCTCAATTTCAAAATTAGATAGACAATTTTTGCATGCAAAAACTCTAGGTTTTATTCATCCTAAAACTAATGAAGAAATGATTTTTTCCTCAATTTTGCCACAAGAACTTAATAATTTATTAAAAATGCTTAGAAATACTGGCTAATAAATCATTGAAAATCTAATATAGTTAATTAAATAAACACAACCATGAACGCAACTTTTAATAGCAATGTTCCAGCTCTTTCAAATGAAGGAGGTCTTTCCGCATATTTAGAACAAATAAAAAAATTTCCGATGTTAGCGGCAGAAGAAGAATACATGTTAGCAAAAAATTGGAAAACTACTGGAAATATCAAAGCTGCTGAAAAACTAGTGACCAGCCATTTGAGACTAGTTGCTAAAATCGCAATGGGCTACAAAGGATATGGGCTTCCTGTAAATGAAATGATTTCCGAAGGTAATGTTGGACTTATGCAAGCAGTCAAAAAATTTGAACCTGAAAAAGGTTTTAGGTTAGCAACTTATGCTATGTGGTGGATCAAAGCATCTATTCAAGAATATATACTAAGATCTTGGAGCTTAGTTAAAATAGGAACTACTACAGCCCAAAAGAAATTATTCTTTAATCTTAAAAAAATAAAAAATCAAATTGCCCCTCAAACTGAAGGTGATTTAAGAGACGAACACGTAAATGAAATAGCTAATAAATTAGATGTAAGTAAAGATGAGGTTGTTTCAATGAATAGAAGACTTTCTGGTAAAGAGTTTTCATTAAATGCTCAAGTAGGTGAAGACGGAGATGAATGGCAAGATTGGTTAGTTGATAAAGAACTAGATCATGATTTAAAGTTTGCCCATCAAGAAGAAATGGAACAAAGAAAAGATCTATTAAAAAATTCAATCAAGGTATTAAATGAAAGAGAAAAAGAAATTTTATACTCTAGAAGACTTAATGATAATCCAACAACTTTAGAAGATTTAAGTAAAAAACATAAAATTAGTAGAGAAAGAGTTAGACAAATAGAAAATAAAGCGTTTGAGAAATTGCAAAAGCAAATGTTACTAATGGCAAAATCTAAAAATCTGCTGCCAGCAAATTAAATATCAAAAGGATTTTCAACTAAAATAGTATCGTCTCTTTCAGGGCTAGTTGACACACTCGAAACTTTAGCACCTATAAACTCTTCCACTGCATAAATATATTTTTTTGCATTTTCAGGTAAAGCATCCATATCTTTAATTCCATTTGTTGATGTTTTCCATCCAGGAAAGATTTTATAAATTGGTTTGATTTTTAATTGATCTTCAACTGCTGCAGGTAAATAATCAATTTTTTTTCCATCAAGTTCATATTCAATACACATTTTTATTTCATCGAGTTCATCAAGAACATCAAGTTTAGTAAGTGCAATACCATCTATACCTGAGATTTTAATTGTCTGTCTTACCAACACACCGTCAAACCAACCACATCTTCTTTTCCTGCTAGTTACAGTGCCAAATTCTTTTCCACGCGTACCTAATAATTCTCCAACATCATCAGTTAATTCAGTTGGAAAAGGACCTTCTCCAACTCTAGTTGTGTAGGCTTTTGTAATTCCCAAAACATAATTAATTGAATTCGGACCACATCCTGTTCCTGTAGCAGCACTTGATGCAACTGTGTTAGAAGATGTTACATAGGGATAAGTACCATGATCCACATCTAATAATATTCCTTGAGCACCTTCAAATAAAATTTTCTTTTTTTGTTTTTTAAACTCATCAATTTTTAGCCAAACTGGCTGAGAAAACTTTAATATTTGAGGTGCAATTTTTAATAAGTCTGATTTTAACTGTTCTTTTTCAAAAATTTTTTTTCCAAGTCCTTTTCTTATTGCATTATGATGAACTAGAACAGATTCTAATCTTTGATCTAAATTTTTTTCAGATCTAAGATCCATTACTCTTATAGATCTTCTGCCAACTTTATCCTCATAGGCTGGACCAATTCCTCTTCTGGTCGTTCCAATTTTACCTTTACCTGCAGCATCTTCTCTAATTTCATCCATCTCTCTATGAAATGGTAAAATTAAGTTTGCTGCCTCAGAAATAATAAAATTATTGATGTTTACATCCACACCTTTTGATTTTATCTCTTCAATCTCCTCTAATAATGCCCATGGGTCGACTACAACTCCATTTCCAATAATTGAGATTTTATTTTTTCTTACAATTCCAGATGGCAATAGTCTTAACTTATAAGTCACACCATCAATTACGAGTGTATGACCAGCGTTATGACCTCCCTGAAATCTAATTACTACATCAGCTTGCTCTGAAAGCCAGTCTACAATTTTACCCTTTCCTTCATCTCCCCACTGAGATCCAACTACAACTATATTTTTCATTACCTGAATTTTCTTTCTATATTAATTGTATGAAGATGATTAATTGGGCCATGACCTTTACCATATTTAGGATTAGTTCTAATGCCAGAACTTACATATTTAATCCCAAGCTCACAAGATTTCTTTATAGGTTTTCCACATGATAGAAAAGTGGTGATTGCACTAGATAAGGTGCAACCTGTTCCATGAGTATTTTGAGTATTATATCTCTTACTATTAAAAATTTTAATATCAGATTTTGAAACAAATATATCCTGAACAGTGTTTGAGGGTAGGTGACCACCTTTAATTAATACATTATTTGCTCCAATTTCAATTAATTTGTAGGCAGCAAAAATCATATCCTCTTTACTTGTTATAATTGTATTAGTTAATATTTCAGCTTCAGGAATATTTGGCGTAATTAACGACGCCCTCATTATCAATTTCTTTTTTAATAACTTTATAGCCTTATCATCTATTAATTTTGCTCCTCCTTTTGCAACCATTACTGGGTCAAGAACTATTTTATTTACTTTTATATTTTTAAGAGAATTGATGACTGTCTCAATTACTTTAGAAGAATGTAACATACCAATTTTAATTGCATCAGGTTTAATATCTTTAGCTGTAAATAAAATTTGATTTAAAATTTCTTTTGGTGGAATTGGAACAATTGATTTAACTCCTGTTGTATTTTGAGCAGTAATAGCTGTAATCGCAGTCATTGCATAAGATCCGAGAGCAGTAATAGTTTTAATATCAGCTTGAATACCGGCGCCACCTGATGAGTCAGATCCTGCAATGATTAATACTTTAGAATTAGGACTCACTTTAATTTAGTTAAAATTATATTTAAACACTTCTCTAAAAGTTTTCTATTTTCACTTTCGCCCATTACTCTTATTTTTGATTCAGTGCCTGATGCTCTTACTAATATTCTTCCATGGCCATTCATTAATTTTTCTGCTTTTTTGATTGATTTTTTTACTTCAGAGTTATTAATTATTGATTTATCTTTGACTAAGACATTCTCTAGAATTTGAGGAGTTTTTTTAAATTTGTTAAAGAAAGAACTAGCTTTCTCTCCTTTTCTTATTGCAAATAAAACTTCTAATGCCACCAATAACCCATCTCCTGTTGTTGCAAATTTACCCAAAATAATATGTCCAGATTGCTCACCGCCTAAATTAAAATTATTTTTTTGCATTTGTTCTTTTACATATCTATCCCCAACATTTGCTCTAATAAATTTTATTTTATTTGTTTCAAAAAATTTTTCTAAACCATAATTAGACATCAAGGTTCCAATAACTCCACCCTTTAACATTTTTTTATTTTTCCATCTAGTGGCTATAGCTGCTATTATTTGATCTCCATCAATTATATTTCCAAATTCATCGCTCATTATAATTCTATCGGCATCACCATCTAGAGAAATGCCAAGATGGGCTTTATATTTTTTTACTGCTTGTTTAATTTTTTTTGGATATGTCGAACCACAATTTTTATTAATATTTATTCCATTTGGATTTACACCAATTGTTATCACTTTTGCCCCTAAAGACTTAAGTAGTTCTGGTCCAGCTTTATAACCTGCGCCATTTGCACAGTCGATTACAATTCTTAGTCCTCTTAAATTAAATTCTTTTGGAAAATTTTTTTTTAATATTTTTAAATATTCTTTTGTCCCATTTTCTAATCTTTTTACTCTACCTAATTTTTCAGGACTAGAGAGATTTTTAGAAATTTTTTTATCTATTAATTTTTCAATTTTTTTTTCAATTTTGTCAGACAACTTCATTCCATCTGGACCAAACAGTTTTAAGCCATTGTCATTATAAGGATTATGAGAAGCAGTTATCATAATGCCCATATTGGCTTTCATTGTTTTAGTTAACATTGCCAAACCATTTGTTGGCATAGGGCCAAATGTATAAACATGCATTCCTGCTGAAGCTAATCCTGAAACAAGTGCAGGCTCAAGTGTATAGCCAGATAATCTGGTATCTTTAGCAATAATTGCAGTTTGTTTTCTTTTTTTTTGAGATCTAAAATATGTTCCTGATGCTAATCCGAACTTAAAAAACATATCTCCGTTAATATGTTTGCTATTAATAGCTCCTCTTATTCCATCAGTTCCAAAATATTTTTTTGTCATTACTTTTTTACAATTTCTCTAAAAACTTTTATACCTTGAAGTATTTCATTTACATCATGAATTCTTAAAATTTGTATACCTTGCATCATTAGATAAATTGAAGATGCCATTGTTCCTCCAACTCTACTTTTACTGTCACTCTTTCCTGCTATTTCTTTAATAAATCTCTTTCTTGAATTACCAACAAGTATAGGAAAACCCAATGAATGAAAAATAGAAATTTTGCTAATAAGATTGATATTATGTTTCAAAATTTTTCCAAAACCTATACCTGGATCAATGATAATATTATTATGTTTAATACCAATTTTTTTTAAATAATTAATTTTCTGCTCAAAAAAATCATATATATCTAATAATTCATTTTTATACCTGGGTTTATTCTGCATATTTTCAGGTGTTCCTTGTGAATGCTGTATAACAAAAGGTATCTTATATTTTTTTAGAACATTTATAGTCTCAGAGTCGTATTCTAATCCAGAAACATCGTTAATAATTTTTACTCCATATTTGATTCCTTTTTTCATAATTTCAGATTTTCTAGTATCTAATGAAATTGGAATTTTTTTTCCTATCAATTGAATAATTTTTTCTATTCTTTTCCATTCTATTTTATTATCTACTGATTTTGATCCTGGACGAGTAGACTCCCCGCCTATATCAATAATATTTGCTCCTAAACCAAACATCTCTAAAGCATGTTTTAAACCTTTCTTAGTTGTATTAAAATTTCCTCCATCAGAAAAACTATCTGGAGTGAGATTCAATACCCCCATTATATTTGGAGTCTGTAAAAAATTTAAATTTGAAAAATTTTTTTTTTTTGATCTTATTTTTTTTAAATCTAGTTTGATTAATTTTTTTAATGATTTTGAAAGACCATTAATCTTGTTTATAGAAATTTTTTTTTTTGAAGTTCTTGATATTATTTCGATGTGATCAAATGAAATGTTTTTATTGCCATTTAGAGGTATTGCTTTGTTGCTATTAACTAGCAATCTTGA
>Ga0255753_1003189_pt1 | contig 17289 bp, 20 predicted proteins | sample 041ome_10_FD_179953 | JGI IMG/M metagenome (GOLD analysis project Ga0255753, IMG submission 179953) | Coastal salt marsh microbial communities from the Groves Creek Marsh, Skidaway Island, Georgia - 041412US metaG (version 2) | ecosystem: Environmental > Aquatic > Marine > Intertidal zone > Salt...
CCGAGACGAACGCGATTCCTATTTCGCGGTCGTTTGAGAATTTAGAGGTTGGAACAATGTGCGGGTCGCCGCATGGCACTAGTGTTGGTGGACAACCTAGTTCGCCGGTTATCGTGGTGCACACAAGAGAAATGGACGAGGACGCCGGGAACGTCGGGTTGGCGGGAGGACGCAATCGATCGAGAAGTTTCTCGTCTTTGCTGTTGTTGGAAGCGCAAGAGATTCGAGCGGGGAGCGTTGGGAACAGTCCGAGACAGAGTCGGTTGAACGAAGCGTAACTTGACGTTTGCTTGTATTATTCTTGCGGAATTCGATTTTGTATTTGTATATTGTTATTATTTATTTAGATGTTGCTAATAAGCCCGTCATAACTTTTAATCGAGCCTGAACGGCGGCTAACTGTTCGCTCAACTCCTTCGCTTCCGCTTGCGCTTTTTCCACCACATCTGGACGCGCTTTGCTCAAGAACGCCTCCGAACTCAAACGTCCATTCAAACCGTTCAAATCTTTCTCCAACTTTTCGGCTTGCTTTTTTAACCGTTTGGATTCCTTCGCTGGATCGGCTAAGCCGGCTAAGGATAAGAACACTTCCACACCATCGGCGACGATGGCGTTGACGTAATCGGACGGGTTTTGTTCGCAATCGGCCGGTGCCGAGGATGCAACCGTAGTCGACGCCGGGTCTAACCGCGCCAACGAGCATAAAACGGCCACTTCGCTTTGCAAATCGGATAGCAACGCCGAGGAATCCTTAATGACAATCGTGCAATTTTCTATTTTCTTCGCCGGTTCGACGTTATATTCCGCTCGAGCGTTTCGAATTTTCGTGACGACACTTCTTAACGTTTCGTAAGATTGCTCTGCGGCGTCGTCCTTCTTCTGTTCGGTTTCCGGCCACGATTGCGAAATCAACAAATCACCCGAATGCGGCAGCGCCTGCCAAATCTCTTCAGTGACGTACGGCACGAACGGATGTAACAGTCTCAAAATGCTGTCGCACGCGTATAAAGTTACCGCCAACGCGCGCTTCTTCCCTTCTGGATCTTCTTTGTCGTTGAATTTAGTTTTAATAGACTCGATGAACCAATCCGCGAAATCGTCGTAGAAGAACCCGTAGGCGCTTCGTCCGGCAATACCGAAATCATACTTATCCAAAGATTTCGTAACTTGATCGACGGTTTGGTGCAATTTGGAGATTATCCATCGCTCGGAAAGCGATAAGGACGAAGTATCTGACGAGACAATCGTTTCGGACATCTTTTGAATCTCTACGCGCTCGTCGTCGCTCAAATCTTCCATGGCGAAGAGGACGAATTTACCGGCGTTCCAAACTTTGTTCGTGAAATTTCTGTTGCTCTTCAATCGTTCCAAACTTAAGTTCAAGTCTTGTCCGGGACTCGTACCAGTGGCCAAAGTGAAACGCAAAGCGTCGCATCCGACATCGCCGATGACACCCAACGGATCGACGACGTTCCCTAACGATTTCGACATCTTTCTTCCTTGCTCGTCTCGAACTAAACCGTGTAAATACACCGTGTGAAACGGCAACTTACCAGTCATGCCGTAGGACATCATGATCATTCTCGCCACCCAAAAGAACAGAATATCGTGGCCGGTTTCCAACACGGACCCAGGAAAATACTTTCTGAAATCTGGAGCGTTTTCATCTGGCCAACCCATGGTTGAAAACGGCCACAGACCGCTCGAAAACCACGTGTCCAACACGTCTTCATCTCGGTACAAAATAATTTCCTCGCCGTATTTCGCCTCGGCTTTAGCTCGCGCGTCTTTGTCGTTCTTTGCCACGACGTACTTCTTCGACGCGCCTTTACCTTCGCCTTTCTTTGCATTTTGTAAATCTTCTATGCTATCGTGAACGTACCACACCGGAATGCGATGGCCCCACCACAACTGTCTGGAGATGCACCAATCCTTGCAATCGCTCAACCAGGTCTCGTAAACTTTCTCGAAACGTTTCGGGACAATCGTCAATTCGCCCGTTTTCAACGCGTTCAACGCTGGCGTAGACATGGTTTCCATCTTACAAAACCACTGCTCGGAGACCATGGGTTCGATGACCTCGCCGCCTCTTTGCGATCGCGGCACTCTCGTTTCGTAATCTTCCTTTTTGATCGCCAAGCCGTCTTTTTCTAAATCTTCCCAGATTTTAGTGCGACATTCGGCGCGGTCTAAACCAGCGTAAGCTTGCGCGTTCGCGTTCATCGTCCCGTCTTTATTCATGATGTTTATAAATTCCAAATCGCGCTTTTTACCCATTTCGTAATCGTTCGGGTCGTGCGCCGGCGTGATTTTCAAAGCGCCCGTACCGAATTCCATGTCGACGTATTCGTCCGCGATGACAGGAATTTTCCTGCCGTTCGTTCCAGGAACGACGCAAAATTTGCCAACAAAATCCTTATATCTCGGATCCTCCGGGTGCACGGCGACGGCGGTATCCCCGACGATCGTTTCCGGTCTCGTCGTGGCCACCGGTAAAAACTTTGTGTTATCCTCCTCGTATCCTTCCAACGGGTACTTGAAGTGAAACAAGAACCCAGGCTCATCGCTATACTCCACCTCTAAATCTGACACCGCCGTTTGTAACTTTGGCGCCCAGTTCACCATGTACGATCCTCTGTAAATTAATCCTTGTTCGTGTAATCTACTGAATGCCTCTAAAACGCCTTCGCTCAAGTTTTCGTCCAATGTGAATCGCTCGCGACTCCAATCGCAACTCGCCCCTAATCGTTTAATCTGATTTTGAATCCTATCCCCGTACTCTTTCTTCCATTTCCACGTTCTCTTCTCGAACTCTTCTCTCCCAACGCCAATTCTCGACAGGCCTTCGCTTTCCAATTGCCTTTCCACGACCAACTGCGTCGCGATCCCCGCGTGGTCCGTGCCCGGCAACCACAACGTCGGATGTCCTCGCATCCGCATCGATCGACTCATCACGTCTTGAATAGTCACAAACATCGCGTGGCCCATGTGCAGCGCACCAGTCACGTTCGGAGGCGGCATCGGAATCGTAAACGGTTCTTTGTCATCGTTCGGTTTCGGCTTAAACGCGCCGGATTGTTCCCATCTTTTGTATAAAGGTTCTTCCACGTCCGTGTGCTCGAAATTCTTCGGCAAATCGCCGTGTTTCTTTCCCGGCGACACCGCGGAAGCGGTGGTCGTCAGCGCTCTTCGGTGCATCGAAGAACCGGCGCGAGCGATGAAGCTCCGGGGAGTCGCTCGCGTCGTCGTCGTTATCGTCGCCGCGTTGTTATCATTTTGTCGACGAAGATAATTCGATGACGACGAAGATGCGCTTTTTGTCGTCGTCGCCGCACCGATTCGCGAAAAAAACGCGCCGCGCGTGCTACTCATCGCCTTCCGCATCGTTCGAACGCCTCGTCGCGAAGAAGAAGAAGAAGAAGAAGAACCGACGATGATGCCTTCCGCTCTGTTGTTTATAACGACCGCAGCGTTCGGCGTCATGCAAGTTCTTTTGTTTATCTATATGTGTACACAAAAGTACTTTTAAGTTTGGGATAGATATAAGAAATATATGAGGAAAGAAAGAGTCGAGGAAAAAAAAGTGCGTACGTACGTAAACAGCGCCTGATCGAGTCACATGCATCCACCTCGCGACCGATTGGAGAGATGAGACCCTCGCTTCAGGTTTTTACGAGGGGGACTCTCGTACAAAAAAAAATTTATTCACAAAATGTTGTTGTTTTGGACGTTTTTTCTAAATCTGTGCGCGTATTTGTTACTTTAGAGAGCGCACGCGAGAAAGAAAGAGATGAGGTAAATCGGCTCAGCCTACAGATTTTTCTGTAATCATAGTCAGTTCAGAATGATATGAAGAAAGACTTTTTTTAACATCATCGCCGATCCCTCTTTCTTCGTGCGCGCGCACGCAACATCCCGCGTATTTTTTGTTGTTATCTTTATCGTCCGTCTTCTTTTTCTTCTCCTTCGACGACGGAGGACGACGGCGCCGGCGCGAGGCCCAAGGCAACGTCTAAGTTCTCTATCGGATCGTACCCGAGGAGAATGGAAGCGAGATTTTTCCTGATGACGTCGTCCGCGATCGTCCCCGGCCCATCGATCTCGAAGAGCGCTCGAATCGCGTCTCGCAAGGCGTCTTTTTGCGCGTCGTCCAAGACGCCGTCGCCGTCGAACGGTAAGAGCACCGTGTCGATGACGTGGATTATGCCGTTACAAGCGATCAAATCCGGTTTGATTATGGTACCTTCCGAACCGAGCGCTCGAACGGTGGTATTTTCCGGGTACGCCTCGATTTTCAAAGGCATGACCTCACCGAGAGCGTCTCTCAAGAATCGATACGGCCCTTCCAACGCTCTCAACTCTGCTTCCGTCAAGTTCGACTCGGGAACCGCGTGGTGCGCGATCAAGCGCGCCTCGTACTCGTCTTCGCCCCATAGTTTCGAGACGAACTCTTCAAATTGGTCGTATCCGGACCATCTTCAATGAAATGAGAGAGGAACGGCTCAGTGTACTAAAACACTCGCCGCGAGAGGAGAAAACGAGACGGAAGAAAAACGCGCGGAAGAACAGATCGAGTCGGCTCAGTATATGGTGATCTTCAGAAGCACGTGAATTACCTCAGTTCCGGAAAATGGACTGATAGTTTTAACATCACCGCCGACGTTCGCGCGACGCAAAGAGAGAGAAAGAGAAACAAAAAAATCGAGAGACTCGCTCACTCCACCAGATCTTGAATAGCTTCATCGCTCGGTGCAAAAACCGTGTCGTATCTCGAATACTGCTTCAGCGCGTTCACGACTTTCGGATACCGCAAACTGACGTTAAAAAACCTCGACAATTCCGGCGTCGACTGCAGCACGTCAAACATCGTGTCGTTTTTCTCGCACGAAGACGACCCGATCGATTCGATCAAGTTTTGTCGCGCCTCTCGAAGACTCCGATCGGAGTCTGAGTCTTCTTCTTCTTCTTGGAGAAGTTTTCGACGACCGTACGCGTTGTACGCCAAGCGGCTCGAAAACCGAACCCCAGACGGTCTTTTCGAACCGCTCGTTCTGGAGTACGATCCGTACAGTTTCGCCTCGAGCGGTCGAGGGTTGAAGAAGAAGAAGAGGAACGAAAGCTGGAAGAGGAGGAGCAGATGATGTCGATGCGCGCGCATTGTTGTTTCAAGTTTTTGTGTGTGGGGAAAATTCGTATCTTTTAGATACAAAAAATACTCGCGCGAAAACAAGTCGCCAAAAACTGCGCGCGCGGCGGCGAGGGGATCATCATGACGACGACGACGACGACGACCGCGAACGTCTTCCAAAATCACTCGCCGCGTTGCCGCCATCATCGTCGCGCGATGGTGTCGACGACGACGAGAAGAAGAAAGAACGACGACGATAAGAGCAGCTTTGAAGCGCGTTTTGTTTGCGCGAAGAAAACAGCCGAGCTGGACGTGGCGACTGGCGTTGGGATTGAAAAACTCAGATCTGGAAAAGCGACGACGACGACGACGACGATCGCGTCTCCTCCTTTTCCTCGTCGTCTCCCTCCGCATTACCCGTCGGAGTATACGCCGGGAACGGCTGTAGTTGGAGGCGTTTTCCTGGCGACGAGTTTAGCGACGAAATATCTCACCACCGGGGAGGCCATCGGGGTCTCTGGTTTGCACAGACATTTGAGACGACCGGCATTTTTGCTCGGTTTGTTAGTCGGGACGCACGCGCTCTTGAACGCGTTAGAGTTGACTTATTTGCTACCAGACGGAGGGTTTGAATCGGCAAATAATCCAGTGCGTTTGGCTATGGCTGGATTGTTCGTTGGCGTAGGATCTGCGTGCGCTGGTGGATGCACATCCGGGCACGCGTTATCGGGGATCGCGCGACTCTCGAAGAGAAGTTTGGTCGCCGCGAGTATTTTCTTGATCGTCGGCGCAGTTACCGCGAGCGTTTTCGATACCGCGGGCGCGATGAGTGTGATGCTGATGCACTCTGGAGAAAGGACGTGGACTTTGGATCTTTTCTTTGAGAGAATGTTTTACAACGCGGATATTATCGTTCCCTGGGTTGCGACGGTGAGTCACGCCGTATTCGTTACGGTCAAGTCGGCGTTGAAGTTCGTTTTCATCGCGTTTCCAGTTGCATCGATCATCGTCGGCATTTACACGTATTACAGATATATCAGTGGCGATGATTCGTGGGAGGAAAGTTTTCAACGCTTAAAGACGATAAGAGAGACAGAAACGCCAAAAGAGAAGCAACAACGCATTTACGATACGTACTATCAAGAGAAAGAAGGAGAAGAACCAACTCCTGTTTCTGATGTCATATCACGTGGGGCTTTTATTTTGTGCACTCTCGCGTGCGGGTTCTTTTCAATTGCGGCCGCAGAAGCTGAAAGTGCCTTCCACACGTCTAAGCTACTCTTGATTTGGCTCTCTAGTTTAGCGTTTTATGCCATCGTTACATTCGTAGGCATTCGCGGGAAAAATAAAAGACTTCGCGCATGGACGAAATCACTCGCAAACGCGGTTTCGGGATCATTGTTCGGACTTGCGCTCTGCGTTGCTGGAATGGTTGATCCCGCGAAAGTATCCGCATTTCTTTCGGTGAACAAAAAAACGTTCGACCCGAGCTTAGCCATCTTTCTTTTCGTCGCGTTGGCTTTCGCTATACCAATTTTTGCCTACATAAAAGGTTGGAAAACATGGAATAGCTCGGAGAATAAGTACCAAGACGCAGGCTTGAGCATGAAGCGCTCGTTCTTCGGAGACGAGCTCGCGCAGCCGGATAAACCAAACGATCCCTTCAATTGGAGAATTTTAGTGGGTGCTTCGATCTTTGGGCTGGGTTGGGGTCTCGCCGCGTTGTGCCCAGGTCCGATGTATGTCAATTTTTCTGCAGCCGTATTTGACGGTTCTCTCCGATTCGATAAGGGTATTGGTCTCTTTTTTACGAGCTTTCTCGCCGGCCAAACACTCTTTCGAATTTCCGCACGCGTGTTAAATATCGATGGTAAGATAAGCTCGACGATTGTTCTGGGAGAAAATAAGGAAACGCTCGCGCGTTTGAATAAGGCGAACTCACTCGAAGAGCTTCGCGTTTTGCTCTCGAAAGCGCTCGGGAGCTCCGAAGATGGCATGCAAACATTGAAGTATTCCGAGGGCGATCGCTCCGTCGTCCCTCTCACTAGCGACGACGACGTGCTTGTGATGTATGCAACTTGGGAGTCCCAGAAGACTTCAAGAGATCGCAACGCGCGTCTCAAGATTTTTGTGGACGAGAGCGATGAGAAGAAAGAAGGAGAGACTCAGTCGCCTTCCGAAGAGGCGAAGCGCATGGCGCCGCACGGCGCCGCCGAGAAGAAGTAATAAAAGTTGTCCTTGTGATAGTTCTAATCAATAAAATGGAGTTTACATACATTGTTTTACATTACATAGATCTTAATTATGGTAGTATTTTCTAGTGTAGGTAGTTATTAGTTTATTAGCTCGCTCGCTCAAAATACGAGGTAGGAGTCGTCGAGCTCCACGCTCAAATCATTCAAATCCACGTTATCCGGCAAATTGGTGAGAGACAAAATTTCCTCGTCGTCGTCACCAAAAGTGTCCGCGTTAAACAGAGGATGCTCGTTCGCAACCGTTGTCGGAGAATCGTTACTGGATCCACCATTCGCATTCGCTGAATCAGCTGCAATTGCCCTGTTAATCTTCTCGATCTCGTGCGCGCGCAGTAAATCCTTGAGCGAATTTGATTTCGTGAGTTTCAAACCGAGCGGCAACTGTGGCGCCGGGCCACCTCCGGCGGCAAAGTTTTGTTGTCCACCTTGCTGATACAATGCAGGCGAACTTCCACTTCCGTTTGGATTTTGGTAGTGTAAATGCGAACCGTGATGCTGCTGTTGTTGATGCGGATGATATGGATGCGCTCTGTGTACCGGGGACCCGTTTAATCCAGTCGTCGTTGGAAACTGCGGCATCGACTCAACGCGATGGAGTTGACCTTGCTGCTGATGCTGTTGCGGATACTGCTGATACTGCTGCATGTGAGGAGGCACGTGGTGGTATTGCTGTTGTTGATGTTGCTGCTGATACTGAACGTGCTGCTGCTGTTGCTGAGGAGGGTGTTGGTAATACACGACGCGTCCGGTTTGATCAATATAAGATCCGTGTTGTGGTTGTGGTTGTTGATGATGTTGATGATAATAATACTGATGATGATGATGATGATCACCCGATCCCGGTGCTGGGAGGATGTGTGTCGGTTTAACGGCCAGAGGTCGCTGCTGTACCTTTGACTTCGACATTTTCGAGCGTTGCGCTTTCGGCAAGATACCCACGTGTTGTTGTAAAGAGGGCATGCGAGCCATTGGATTGTCCGGCTGCGTCGGTTGCTGCTGTTGTTGAGGTTGTTGAGCTTGTTGTGGTTGTGGTTGTTGTGGCTGCAGCTGCTGTTGCGGCTGTTGATACTGGACGTGTTGTTGTTGCTGCTGCGGCTGTTGCTGCTGCTGCGGCTGTTGATGGTACTGCTGTGGCTGTTGGTACTGAACATGGTGCTGCGGTTGCTGCTGCTGCTGCTGCTGCTGCTGTTGCGGTTGCTGCTGGTACTGTGGCTGCATCGATTGTTGTTGCTGATGATGATGATGGTGTTGCTGATGCTGATACAGATGCTGCGGTTGTTGTTGTTGTTGTTGTTGTTGTTGTTGTTGTTGCAGCTGCTGCGGTTGCAGCGGAACTAACTGATCAATTCGATGGAGATGATCGAAAGACGTGCTAAGTTGGGCGTTCGACGCTGCCACGCTCCATCCTCTGTTCCCAAACTTTCGTTGCGATCGTTTACCTTTCGTCTTTGACGGCACCTTAACAACCGCTCCGCTAAATTCAGTGCTAATGTTGTTACCGGCACCATCGGCTTTGTTGATGGCCTCTTCACTCCCCGATGCCTTCAGCGGCATCATGGTATCTTCGCTCGAGTCATCGGAACCGTTGTGTCTGTTCGGTTCTGCCCTCATCGTCGTTGGTCCTAAAATCCTCTTGTTACACGGCATGATTCCCGATCGCTTGAGAACTTCTGCCATTTTCACGTTTCCGGATTCTTTCAACATGTTTCGCACGCAGTGTTGCCACAAATTCGCCGAGTTTTGTCGAGCTAAAGGAATACGAATCACGTCGCACACGCCCTCACGGATGGCGCGAATAACAACGTCTTCTTCCTGTTGCTTCGTCGCAGAGTCTTCACTATTGTTGTTATCGTTGCTACTGTTTTCATTTTCGTCGTTGGTGGTGGCGGTGACGTTGGCGGCGACGTTGGCGGTAGTTATTTCGGCGTTGTTGTTGTTGTCGTTGTTGTTGTCGTTATCGGATTGCGAACCGGCGTTATTAGTATTATTACTGTTATCCCCATCCTCCGCCACCTTCGCTGCAGGAGAGGACGTCGACGTCAAATGAATCGCTTCCAAACGAACCACGGCGTTTCCTTCCTCCTTTGCAGCTATCGCTTTCGCTTCTTTTTCCGCCTCGTCCGCTTCTTCGTCTCTTTGCATGAGCACTACCGGAACTTTCGCACACAATTTCCTCAAAGTCGTCTTGATTTTTGCTTTCTTCTTCTCGATGTTCGTCGTGCTCCCACCGCCGCTGTTATCGGACCGCGGAGGACTCTTATCACTTCCCTCGTCGTCCTCGTTCGCTTCTTCGTTACCGTTCAAAACTTTCTTTTCCTCCTTCTTCACCTCCGCGTTCCCGTCCGGCTCCTCCCTCAGCGCCAGCCGCATCATCTGCCCGTCCAGTAAAGCGACATCAAAGGTTTCCTTCGAGGCTTCTTCCACGCACTGTTCGAGCGATGACGATCGCGTGACTATTGATTATATAAATTTTCCACCAAACCGTGTGTGTGTGTGTAAAGTAAATGAGAGAGAAGATGTGTCAGCGTGCGTCGCGCGAGAAGAAGAAGCGAGAGATTCCTTTTCCTCTGATCCTCGTCACGCCCACAAAAAAAGAATATCTTCGTCCATATCCAAAACCGAGAAATGGAAAAGATCGCCCCTGCCGCGATCCCATCCAGAGCGCGCAAAACATCCAATCTTTTGAGAGGTTTGAGTGCAATTCTCATCCAAACACCGCTCGAAAACGGAAAAAGACATCGCGGGAAGTCTTTTTTCGCGCGTTTGATGGTCTCTGAACCTTCTCCAGAACATCCCCCGGCGCCGGAAAGAGATGAGCTCGACAAAAGTAAAAGAGTCCCTTTTCCCTTATTTTCCCTCTCCAAAAGGGACAAAAGAGAGAAAAGTAGTTTAACCAACTCTAATCTTTCGAAAAAAAAAAAGTAAAATCGAAAACGCGCTCGCGGCGACCGCGCGCGACGAAACCAAAACCGTACCTTCGTAACACAAGGATTCCAACACTTCTTTACTCTCCGAAAACGTCGTTTCGTCTTCGGTCGCGAGCATCACCTGCGCGTAAATCGGGTCGTTTAGAATTGAATTTTTTAACACAAAACAAAATTCCTCCGGTCCCCCGCGGGGGAGGAGCCTTACACAAAAAAAGAAAAAACAATTTCAATCATCAATCGCGAACCTTTAAACCTTTCGGGAACCCCGGGCGGGTGCTTCGCACGAACGTCATCACGTCCGCGCCGCCCATGGCGATTGCGGACCGCGCGGGCATCTCTCTCTTTTTTTGTGTGTTTCTCTTTCTGTCGTGCTGTGTGTGTATAAAAAAAGAAACACACGAAGAAAAGAATGAGGACGAGATGAGAGAGACAGGTTTTGACGACGACGAGGATGGATGTTTTATCTGAACTCGAGAAGAAAAAAAATCGAGATATTTTTTGGTTTCGTGAAGAGTGCAGACGCAGAGAGATCTTTTTTACGCGGGCGAAAGTTGCTCGATGATATGGATTCGTGAATCTCTTCCCCTCGCACCCAAAAAAGAAGTAATAATGAATGCCGCAAGAGTGAGTTTCCGTGCACCAGTAGCGACAGAGTCCAGTATTCACGAGAGAGAGAGAGAGACGCACACACATAATACACACACACACGCATCCGATATTGAGAGCGCGAACATAGACTAGTCACGTGAAGAAGAATGACGAGCGTTGGTGTTGCTGCGACCGCATCGACGACGAGTTCGTTCGCGCGCAAAGCGACGCGGCGTTTTGACGGGAGAAAGAAGAGCGTCTTCTTTTCCTCTTCCTCTTCATCCGACGGTGATGGATTCGCTTCTTCATCGCGCGCCTCTTCTTCTTCTTTTTCTTCTTCTTCTTCTTCCGCGAGAGATGACGCGGTGGTAAACGACGGCGTGATTACGATGGAACGAAACAGCGGCGAGACGTCGACGTCTTCCGGAGGTGAAGGAAGAAGTCTGCTCGTCGTTTCGGAAGAAACGGAAGCGGTGAAACGATTCAAGTTGCGACCAGGACGGCACGCTTCGTTTTCGGCGAAAAAATCCGGCACCGTGGACGTGCTCGAAAACACCAAAGATCCCGCGCGCAGTTTACGAGAATACATGAGTTTACCGGCGACGTCGTACTCCACGTTGGATGGGGAAACGGTAAAACGAGTAGACGATCGGACGTTCGCGTGCACGCTGGGAACGCTGTCGTTTCTTGGGTTTAAGATTACGCCGACGGTGACGGCGAAGGTGGACGTGAGACCGAACGGCGTCGGGCCGATGATTTCAGTCGAAGAGGCGACGATTTCGGGGAGTAAGATTGTGGAAGATGCGAACGAACAGTTTCAGTTGAGCTCTGTGAACGACGTGTCGTGGTTTGATTCCGCGACGGAGGAGTTTCCGAACCAGAAAACGATTCAATCGGAAACGACGGTGAGCGTGTATTTGATCGTGCCGAGGTGGTTTCCGTTCACGGTGAAGAGCACGGAGAGGACCGGGAGGTTTGTCGTAAATCAAGTCGTTGGTCAGGTTGTTCCGAGATTTTTGAAACAGTTGAAAGCGGATTACGAGGTGTGGAGTTTAGGGGACGATTCGAGGAAAGCGGTGTGTGAGGGCGGGTTGTTTGACATCGATCAATCGAAGAACAATCCGGAGATGTGCGACGTATCTTTGGAAGAAGATTGAGATTGATTTTTAAGATGCTTAGATTTTAATATTGACTTTATTATTATTTGCGGCGGCGGCATGTGCATTGTGAACGATATGGTGTGTTGTTGTTACTCTACTCGCGTTGCATTACCTTTTTTCTTTTATGCCTTGTTCTTCGACGTCGACTGATTTTTCTGATTTTTCCTTGCCGATGCCAAGATGCCAGTTACCGTGCTTGTCGACTTCAAACGCGCGCGCGGTGCTATTCTTGTCGTTCTTCCCAAACTGAACGAGATGCAAAGCATATATACAACTCAATCGACGAAATGCCAAACCCGATACGTACAACGTGTACGCTTCTAAAACTAGCGCGATTGAGTCCGCAATGGCTTCTGCTTTTGATTTCTCAAACGCCTCTCCGCCGAAAGAATATAAACTCGCGTACGCTTTCGACCAAAATAAAATAGCAAAGAGTGTACACACCTGCTCCGCGTGATTGGAATTATCTATCGTTTGTTCTCTCACTTGATTCGCGGTTTGTCTTAGCAAAATCGCGTGCAACACGCACAACACCGCGTTGCCCATAAACTCTACCTTCCGTCTCAAACTCATGACGCAGACGAAATACAAAGTACAAAGCAAAGGCACGCACGCGAGCGTTTTCAGTCGTTTCCGTTTTTCCGAACATTCCTCGGTTTCGGATAAAGAACAGTCTCGTTCCATCGCGTCGCTCTTTGGAATGAACGACGATTCGAACCAGTCGATCGCTTTCACGAGCATGATTAATCTGTCGCGGTGTGTTATCGTCCAGGCCGAGGGAGGCAAGGAAGAGAGGAGAAGGAAAAAAAAAGAGAGGAGAGAGAGGAGCGTTTTTTTTCGCTTTTGGCTCAGATCTCGGTATTCTCTTTTGTTTATCAAAGCTCACCAGCGCTTGCGCGCGCGATGAATTCAGAAGCTCCTTAAAAAAAGTGTTCATCATCATCGCCAACAAGACGCGACGAAATCGCGCCCATTCTCACTCTCTCTCTCTCTAACTATCTTTCTTTCTTCCTTGAATAATCTCCATTCTCCTCCTCAAAAACGAAACGTTTCGAGCGCGTATTTTCGGAGATGCAAAAAAAATTTTTACCTCTCTCTCCGAGAAGAAATATCTCTCGGCTCAATACATGACAGAGGAGAGGTCATGGCTTTTTTAGTAATCAAAGGACTTCCGCGAGGAGTACTTCATGATGATGAGTTTTTATATCATCGCCGATTCTGACACACCGCGCGCACCCGCGCGCGCGGTCGATACGAGCAGAGAGCAAAAAAAAACGAGAGAGAGTGGTTTTGTATCTAGATACAAAATAAAAAATACGCGCTTCCCGAGAGAAAGAAAAGAGTTTTGTTTCTAGAAAACCGCGAAAGCGCGCGCGCGCGCGTGAGAGAGAGAGAAGTTGCGCTTCGCTCCAGAGATAGGCTCAGTGTATGAGTGCTCTTACGTGTAATCACGCGGCTACTGTCATTCGGATCGATTTTACTTTTTTTTGTACGTCATCGCCTGCTTTTTGAAGAATTTTTCGAACAGTTTTTCTTCAAAGCACACCTCTACGTATGCCTAGACTTTCCCGAACCTTCCTCGTCCTCTCGTTCCTCTTCGTCGCGTTCACGTTCGCGCGATTTAGTTTCACGACGAAAAAGAATAACAACAACAATAAAGAGTCCATAGAGGATTTCGCGTTCACCTCGCAGCTTTTTTCCGGCTCGTGGAGGAACGTCGTCGCGTTTGATTCGAAGATGATTCGAGAGAGGAAAGAGAGGGCCGCGAGCGTGTTTCATTTAGGGAACGCGGATGATGCGATGAGGAAGAGAGGAGGGGAGAGGGGAGAAGAGCAGGTGGAGGAAGAAGAGGAGGGAGAAGAGCGAGTGCCTTTGTTAAAGACGCTGGCGTACGAGGAGAGACGGTAGCGCGCGGATAGACTTGATTGATAGTTTTGTAGTATTGTAGTTAGGGGATGCTTTTTTATAGTTTGTTATGGTATTGAGTTTTTCCTTTCCAAATGTTGTACAAGTTCTCTCTCTCTCTCTCTTCTCGCGTCTCTCTCTCTCTTTTACGCGGCGAGTGAACTGACGCACGTATAAACAAGATTGGTTTGGTGTGCGTGTGTTTATCAACTCTTCTTTCGCCGAAAGCATGTTAGCGCGCGCTCAATTTTCCTCACGTAAAAGGCGCGCTCGATCGACCGCCGATGATTGCCTTTGAGACGTTCACGGCAACAATCGCCCCAACGAGGACTCCGGCTGCTTTCAAGAGGTTTTTATCATCCTCGGATAAACCGTCTTTAAACGCTTTCACCCTCTTCAACAAGTCTCGGAAACGTCTTCGCGCGTCTCTCGCGAGTCTTCGCCACGCGTTCGTTACCGCCGTCGGCGCTCGCGATGCGTTTTTACGCGCGTTGTGAAAGAACGCGTGCACTTCTGTTTTCAGCGAATCCAGCGCGGTTTCCTTTTCTTCTTCTTCTGCTGCTGCTGCTTCATCATCATCGGAGCTCTTCGACTCTTCTCCTAAATCCGAAATCTCATCCGAATCTTCCTCCGTTCCCTCTTCTCCTTTTCTCCCCGTTGTTTTCTCCGAGGAGTTTTCCTCTTCTTCTTCTTCTTCTTCTTCTTCTTCTTCTCCTTTTCCTTCGTTTTCTTCACCGCTCTTCTTCCCGGTGTCGACACCAACATCCAGCGAAGCCGGCGGCGAAAGCGACACTCTTTTCTTCTCCGCCACCACCGCCTCTCTGTCGCTCCTCTCCTCTCGCATCGTTCGCTCGTTCTCGTCCTCGCCGCTCGCTTCCGACTTTTCCAGCACGTCCCAAGAAGACTCTTCCTCTTCCTCTTCCTCCTCTTCCTTCTCCTTCTCTTCTTCTTCTTCTTCTTTGTCGTCCTCGTCGCTCTCGACGACGATTTCTGGCGTCTCCTCTTTCTTTTCACTCGCGTCGTCGATCATCGTCCCCAATATATGGAAAGATTGCCCCTGGTAGTCACCGCGCGCGCGCGTTCAAATGTTGTCGTTATCGAGATCAAAAGTTCGTCTTTTTTTCCTATTCTATGCTCGTATTTTTGAGTTTTTTTTCTTATTTGTGTGCGACACATTCGAGACATTCGCGAGAGACAAAACTTCATAATAACGCGCATGAGAAGAGCGATCGTCGAGCGCGCGTGCGCATCCGCGCGAGGACCGACGTCGACGACGTGCATTTCTTCTTCGTACGCTTCTTTTCTGAGGCAAAACCTCTGCGCAGCAGCTGCCACCTCCTCCGCCACCGAAAAGCGGCGGTTTTGGGGAAACTCCGACATCGTTTCCTCCACGACCCCTAGCGCTGCTACTGCTGCTGCCGCGCGATGCAATAACAACACTCACCGACGACGCGCGTACGCGACGAAAGGTCGGGGTCAGTCCGCGCCGAAAGGGTTCACGCCACCCGCCGCGATGGCCGCGCGAGCTTCTCTGAACCAAATGAACTTTAATCCGTTTCAAGCGAGCTCGAATCAAATCGCAGAGCCGTATCGAGGGAGGAGGAAGATGCCGAGCTCGGTGACTTTACTGCCTCGATATTTATACGAAATCGGATTGAACAAAGCGAAGGACATATACTGCACGTCGAAAGTGACCTCGGCGATTAAAGGGTTCGATTTGAACGAGTTTAAGAGGGACATGGCGATATTGTACGAAGAGATATCGCGGGCTATCGCGAATAACAATTTATCGAGTTGCCGCGGCGACGTGAGCCATAAAGTCATGCAAGAGTTGAAGCAAGAGCAGAAAAGGAGGATGAAGAACGGGTGGTCGAGGATTCGATGGAGTTTGAGCGAGAAAGGGGTGGAGAACGTTTCCGTGGTACAAGGAAGGATGGTGGCGACTAGTCAAGACTTGGCGAACGTGTTCGCGCAGTTTACGGTGAGGTTTGAGAGTAGGCAAGAGTTTGGCGCGTACGACGACAACGGCAAGTTAGTCGCCGGGGATCCCGAGGACGTCGGCGCGAATTTGAAGGTGGTAGATCATTGGGTGTTTGAGAGAGGGCTAGGACCAGCGCAAAAGACAAATTCAAGATGGCGTCTGTGCGCGAGGCTAATCGTAGAGGAATAAATTTTATAATTTTAGATAGATAATAACACACGCGTATACACACAGTACTGTATTAAATATTCTTTCAACTTATCGTCGTCTCTAAGTTAATATCGATTCTAGAAAGTAAGTGCGGAATACTACTCGCCACGGCCCCAAACTTCTCGGCGTTGTCGTACAACTCGAAAATCGGCACCGCCACCAACTTACTCGTTTTTGGTACCGCAAAGTAGCACTTCTCCGGTAACTCCACTAAAAACACCTCCAACGTTTCTTTCGGTTTTGTCACGTGCGGTGGCAAATACGGATACATCTGCGGCTCGAATCCTAACCTGTACCACGTGGACAGCTGATCTAAAACCTCAAACGACGCTCTTAAATTCGTCTCGTTCGATTCGTTCGGCGCCGCTAGTTTATTCGCTAACTTCCTCTTTAACCCCTCCGTGATCCCTTCCCCGGTTCGTAATCTTCCTCCGGGTAACCGAAACGTGCTCGTGCTCGCCGAAAAGTGTTGCCCGGGTCGGTCCCACTGCGACGCCGCCTTCCCGTCCGCCGTCGTTTGCTGCGCGCCCGGAGGTAACATCGACTCTTGCAACAACAACACGTGCGGACACCCGTGCTGATTCACCACGCACACGCCCGCCACCGACCGTCTCGCGATTCCTCCGCTCTTCTCGTACTGCTCTCGAATCCTCCGCAATCTCGCCTCCTTCGCGTTGCTTTTTTCTTCCTTCTTCAAAACCGCCTTGACGCCAAACGTGTAATTCCCCAACGAATGCACGTTCAATCGTTTCGATTTGGACAGCAGCCCTCGCATGGAAGCCATTTGTTGCTGCATCAAATCCTCCGCGCTCGCTGGAGAATTGCCCGATCCGCCCTGATGCTGCTGCTGTTGTTGTTGTTCCGCTTCTTCCTCTCCTCCCGCTCCTTCCTCGCCTTCTCCAACGTCGCCATCGGCGGGAGCGTTGACATCAAACATCCCCCCGCCGTCTTCCTCTAACGCTTTGTCGTGCGCTTTGATGTCCTCGAATTCAAAGTCATCGTCTGATTCTTCTTCTTCTTCTGCGCTCATATTTTCTCGTGCTTTTTCTCGCCGCGGGTTCAGATGTGCTCTCTCTCTCTCACACTCTCTCTCTCTCTCTCTCTCTCTCTCTCTCTCTCTCTCTGCTTCTTCTGT
>Ga0255753_1003193_pt1 | contig 17276 bp, 17 predicted proteins | sample 041ome_10_FD_179953 | JGI IMG/M metagenome (GOLD analysis project Ga0255753, IMG submission 179953) | Coastal salt marsh microbial communities from the Groves Creek Marsh, Skidaway Island, Georgia - 041412US metaG (version 2) | ecosystem: Environmental > Aquatic > Marine > Intertidal zone > Salt...
TCCATCTTCCCTATAAAGAGTTCTACCTCAGCCTAGGCCTTCAAAACCAACACCTTCTTATCCCGCCCCGATGGTACGCCCCTCTGCCCTGATCATCTTCTCGACCCTCTACTTGCCTACTTGCGCCCAAACACAGCAGTGGCACGAAACCCTGAGAGATACCCTCACCCTAAACAACTGCCCACCCACCCTACTCTGGCAGGAGTACGGACTGAGCAAGGCCGCTGTATTTGAGGTCTGTGCCTACCGCGATGCAGTGGGGAAAATCCTCACCTACGACGAGCTGATCCCCATCACCTCCTTAGACAGTACCATGCTCCACACCCTCATCGAGCAACTGCCCCTAGACCGCCCCACCGAACGGCGTGGCGGAACCTCCGCCTCCTGTCGTCTCCGCCCCTCGAGCGCCACGCCCCTCCAAACGACTATCCACCATCCGGGCGGCCAATGGCGTGCAAGCTGTCACCACGACAAGGGAATGCAATATGGCGGGTTTCTGCAAAGCCGCCAGCCGGTGGGCGCGGTGGAATTGAACGTGCTTACGGGCCAATTCTTTCTCAGTGCCGGCCAAGGATTGGTACTGTCCGCGCCCACCTTCGGGGTACCCCAGAGCCGCGAGTTTTTTGGGAGGGGGTTGCGCGGGACGGCCAGTGCCTATGGCAGTGAGAGGGGTTGGGCGGTGGAGGCGGTGAGCGGCTCGTGGACCGCCGCTTTGGGACGTGGTGAGGACGGCGGTTTGGGACGGGCGCAGTGGGAAGGCCAGAAGGGATATGTGGGGGCGGCTTGGCGCGGGAATGAGGCTAGTGTGTACGGAAAATGGTACGGCGGGAATTGGCGGTATTATGGGGAATGGAGCCGGGAGAAGCAGTGGATTGGGGTGAACGGATGGATGGACGATGTGTTGGTCGAAGGCAATGTAGAGCGCGAGGGAGCACAGTGGGTGCCGAATATGCTGATGAGCGGGCGGCAGGTTTGGGGGGATTGGCAATGGAATTGGCGGGCGGGACAGGTCATTGCGCGGTGGCAAAAAGGGCGTTGGCAGGTGTTTGTGGCGAAGAAGGAATGGGTGCGAACGGTGGTGAGTTACGAGAATGATGGGTTCAAGGTGCAAGGTTACGGTCACGGAGGTAGCCGAGGGGTGAGCGTGAGAAAGGAGTTGGTGAGGGGCGAGCACAAGTGGCAATGGATGTGGGCGGCAGCGGAGGTGCGTCAAGGCCCTATTTGGATGACTATGCCGTATATGCCGGGCAGCATTCCTAGCATGGCGCTGTACGATGATTTTTTCGGTGGTGCCATGGGCTGGCGGTATAAGGGAATAGCGCTGCTCGGTAGCTGGAATGTGGGAGAAGCGCCTGAGGTGGTTGGGTCGCTTCGGTGGGATTTAGGAGAATTGGCCCCAGTGCTGCCAAAAATCAGGATAACTCTTGGCCACTACTTCCGGATGCTCGATGGACAGGGGCATGAGCATAGAAAGCGGGGCGAGTGACATGGCGACGCGGTGGTCTTCGCGGGAAGGTTGAGGGCCCAGGGCAGCGAATGTATGTGGGTAGAAAGTACAGGCGAGGCTATGGTCGGTGGCTTGGACGGTGATGCCCAATTCCGTTGCGAGGTCCACCAAGGCTTGCAATCTATCACATTCCTTGTGAGGCAAGGTTGAGAGTCCGAAGATCTCCATTGGCTGGCGCAGGGCAAAGCAGGTGGTGATCAACGCTTGGGCAAGGTCAGGGCATTGCTCGAGGTTGTAGACGAGTTTGCCGTAGGCTAAGGTGCTCTTTTTGGTGAGTTGGAGGCCATTTGAGGTGAACGTATGGCCGACGCCGAGCGGTTCAAAGTAGTCGAGGACCTTGCGGTCGCCTTGGAGACTGTGGGGTTGAAGGCCGGGGAAGAAAAGTGAGGCGGAGGTGGATAAGGCGACGGCCTCGCACCAGAAAGCTAGGGCGGACCAGTCGCGTTCGAGCGCAATGGTAAGCGGGGTCGTGGCGGTGTAGGGCGCCATGGCCGCACTGTTTCCGTCTAGGGTGATGTCGAAACCCAATTCCTTCATCATCGCCACGGTCATTTCTACATAACTGCGCGACGGCAAGGATTCCCAGCTCAGTTTTAGACCATTGGGGAGTGCGGGGCCGATGAGCATGAGGGCGGTGAGGAATTGGGAACTTTTCAGGGTTCCGAGAGCGAGGGAGGAACGGGTGAGTGAGGCCCCGCATATGCGCAGCGGCGGGTGTTGGTCCTTCCCTTCATAGGTAATATCTGCCCCAAGGGCGTTGAGGGCGTCGACCAGTTCCGCGATGGGTCGGCTGTTCAGGGCATCGGTGCCGCTGAGGACCTTGAGGGCACCGGGTTGGGTAGCCCAATAGGCCGTGGCGAAGCGCAAGGTGGTACCGCCGGCGCCAACGTGGAGGTCGCGATCATCAGAGGATAACGCTTGGGCGAGGAAGCGCGAATCTTCGGCCTTGGGAATTGCCCTTAGGGTGAGGTGCGGGTATAGGGCAGCAAGGATTTGGGCTCGGTTCGCCAAGCTTTTGTTGAGGGGCAGATCCACGGTACCTTCTAAGATGCCGGAATGCTTGGGGAGATGGAGCAACGCGTCCATTAGAAGGAATTCAGGTGTTGGACGGCAGCGCGGAATTGGTCCCTGGAAATAGGACAATCAAAGGTAGGAGCGCCGATATTTTCCAACAGCACAAAACGCACTTGCCCTTCGGCATTTTTCTTATCGGCTTGCATTAGCGTCCACAGGGCATCGAGGGCATTTTCGTCCACCTTGGTCCACGGGTAGCTTTGGCCTAAAGCGCCACGGGCATCGTGTTGTTCGCTCAGGTATAGCGCCACATGAAGGCCTTGAATGACCGCCGCACCATGGCTGATGGGGCTGTGTTCGGCGCACCAAGATTCCCAGGCATGGCCAAAGGTGTGGCCAAGATTGAGGACCTTGCGCAGGCCGTTCTCTTTAAAATCAGATTGCACGATGGCCAGCTTGGTCTCCACGCTTTGTCTGAGGTGCGCGTCGTTCAGGGTTTGGGGCGTCCATTGTAGTACTTGGGGCCAATTTTGCCCTGATAACAAACTGTGCTTGATCATCTCGCCGTGCCCGCTGCGCCATTCCTCTTCCGGCAAAGTGCTCAAGAAGGAGGGGTCAATCAAAACGAGTTCGGCGTCGGTGAAGGTGCCTACTTGGTTTTTAATACCGTCGTGGTTGATTCCCGTCTTCCCTCCCACGCTAGCATCGACCATGGCGAGGAGCGAGGTAGGTACGTTGATGAAGGGGATGCCGCGCTTGAAGGTGCTCGCCACAAAACCGCCAAGATCGAGGACGACCCCGCCCCCTACATTGATCATCAGACTATTGCGGTCGGCGCCATATTCTAACAACACGGACCACAGCCCTGCGGCCACTTCTATGGATTTGCTGCCCTCGCCGGGTTCGACCTCAAGGATTTCGAAATTGCCGTCAAGATGAGGTAATTGGCCCACAAAACCGGGCAAACAAACACTGGTATTTGAGTCCACCAACAGAAACGTTTTCGACGGGCGCTGGGCATTGAGATAGGCATCTAATGCTGCATATCCCAAAGCTGAATAAACCGGTGCTGTTCCTTGCTGTTTCACATACCAAAAGTACGATTTGAAACCTATATTTGGAGTCCAATTCACAGGCAGATGATTGACTTCACCAATACAGAGGTGGCATTTGGTATGAAAACCAATGCTGACCTGCAACAGAGTCGACTGTTGTTCGCTACCCTAAGTTCTCCCGGGGTGGTCGGTGCGCTTAAAAATGTGACCCTCGCTTCCCTCGCCTTGCGCTTGCCCATCAAAGGCATCGTGAAGGCCACGGTATTCCGCCAATTTTGTGGCGGCGAGACCATCGAAGAATGTCAACATCAGATCGACCGCTTGGCCGAGGGCCAGGTCGGTGCCATCTTGGATTACAGCGTAGAAGGCAAGGCCCAGGAATCAGACTTTGACCGTACCCTTCGCACCACCCTTCGCACCATCGAGTTTGCCGTCGCCAATGCCGACGTGCCCTTCAGCGTGTTTAAACCCACGGGATTAGGCAGCATTGATATCTATGAAAAGGTGAGTCTCGGCCAGTCGCTCAGCGAAAAAGAGTCGGCGGCTTGGCAGCGCACGAAGGCCCGTTACGACGAAATCTTTGCCAAGGCACATGAGCTTGGCGTGCCCGTGATGGTCGATGCGGAAGAGAGTTGGATTCAGCCGGCCGTGGATGAGCTGGTCATCCACTACATGAAACAGTACAATGGCGAGCGCGCTTTGGTCTACAACACGGCCCAGCTCTACCGCCACGACCGCTTGCAGCAGTTGAAAGATGCCTTGGCCTTGGCCCAAAAAGAAGGGTTCGTCTATGGCGTGAAGATTGTGCGCGGCGCCTACATGGAAAAGGAGCGCGAGCGCGCGGCAAAGAAGGGATATGCCGATCCTATTCAGCCGAACAAAGCCGCGACCGATAGAGATTACAATGCCGCCGTGGATCTAATCTTGAACAACCTCGACCACATGGCCGTGGTCTTTGGCACACACAACGAGCAAAGTGTGAAATTGGCCGCTGAGAAAATGGCCTCGCTGAACTTGCTTCCTGGAGATCCACGTGTTTTTGTGGCGCAACTCTTTGGGATGAGCGATCACATCAGCTTTAACGCTGCCGCACACGGGATGAATGTCGCGAAATACCTTCCCTTCGGACCGGTCAAAGATGTGCTTCCCTACCTGTTCCGTCGCGCCGAGGAAAATACCTCCGTGGAAGGACAGACTGGACGTGAATTATCGCTGATTCAAGAAGAGGTCCAGCGCAGAAAGCGCGCTTAATCCGGGAGTTGTTCGACAGAAAGGATTCGGACCGTGTCCTCACAATTTTCGATACGAATCAAATACGGGTAACTTTCGTGGCTGTAGAAAAGTGCGTATACCCCACAAGGTTCTTTGCGCGGATCGCTCTCGCCAAACTTGATTTTCCCATCGAGCACTGCATGGTAATACAGGCTGTCTTTACTTAGGTCCAATTCCGGCTGTACCAACGACGTGCTATCAATAACCTTCGTACGGAAGATCTTCTTCACCCTGGCCTGCGGGCCGTATGCGTAATCTAGATCGCGCTCACCAAAGAACACCTTGACCAAGGCAACGCCTAGACCGATGCCGATGATGTAGAATAAAAGTCGTCGTAAAAATGCCATTTCAAAGAGTTTTGCCGTGGGCGGCGGTTAGGGTGGGCAAAGGTAAACCCTTCCCTTTACAATGCCCCAAACAATAAGCTATCATTCGAGAACGGGAGGTCGAAATGCTCACCCAAATGTCTTTTGGTGAGCAGCCCCTTGTACATGTATAGTCCCGCTCGAACATTCAAGTCGTAGTGCAAACAATCTTCCACACCCCCGCTATCGGCCACCTGCTGCAACAATGGTCCTACAATATTGCTCATCGCAATAGTTGCGGTATGCCCTACGGCACTAGCCATATTTGGCACCATGTAGTGTATGACCCCGAGTTTCTCGAAGGTCGGCGCATCGTGTGTCGTCAACTCAGAGGTCTCGAAACATCCCCCGCTATCGATGCTGATATCAATAATCACACTGTTCGGCTCCATCGCCGCGATCATATCCTCTGTCACCACCATCGGCGTGCGACCGTCTACCGGCCTCAGCGCCCCTATGACGATATCGGCCTTCATCAATCGCTTCGACACCACCAACTCTTGAATAACCTCTGTCCCCACGCTGCTCCCAAACATTTCTTGGGCATCGCGCAGCCTGTTGATATTGCTGTCCATCAGGATCACCTGAGCTCCCATGCCTTGGGCCGCGCGCACGGCCGAGAGGCCGGCGACGCCGGCGCCCAGCACCACCACGCGGGCAGGCAACACGCCGGGAATGGAACCCATGAGTTTTCCTTTTCGTGAGCCGTGGGCGCCGTCCGCGAGTAGGCTTGCGCCTACGCGCGCGGCCATCTGCCCCGCAATCTCACTCATGGCCATTCTCAAGGCACTTTGGTCTTCGGAATTTCGCACTTCCTCCAGGGCGAGTGCGGTGATTTTTTTATCGGCGAGCGCTTTGAAGTAGGCGCGGTCGCGAGTGCGTAGTTGAAGCGCAGAGATCAGGGTTTGGTTGCCCTTCATGAGCGCTAATTCAGCGGGCGTGGGTGGCGCTACCTTCGCGACGATGGCACATTGGAAGATGGTGCCAGTGTCGGAGATGATGTCCGCCCCAGCATCCGCGTACATGCGATCAGTGAACCCCGCCAATTCCCCCGCGCCTTCTTCCACCATAATAGAATGGCCGGTGCGGGTGAGGATTTGTACAGATTCAGGAGTGAGCAAGATGCGGTGCTCATTCATTTCGCGCTCCTTAGGAAGCCCAATATGCAAGTTCATGCTCTTGGTATCTACCGCCAATCGCTCTTCTTGTGTTGCCCAGGCCGTTTCAGACCAGCTGATGTAATCACTCATAATTCCACGCTATTTTTTGTGTGCTGAGGCTGGGGTAAAAACGCACAGTACGCTGTCCGGACGGTGTAGCCGTGAGGTACACCACCCCAACAGTGTAGGGTAATAAAGATCGTACTTTTTCTCCCCATTCGATCCACATCGGGCAGCCATCTTCGAGATATTCTTCCAAGCCGACATCATAGGCCTCCTCTTCAGAGGTCAAGCGGTACGCGTCAAGATGGTAGAACCTTCCCTTTGGACCATAATGCTCTTCGATGAGTGCAAAGGTCGGCGAGGATCCGCGGTCTTCGCTGCCCCAGGCCTCAAGCAAGGCATTGCACAAGGTCGTCTTTCCGCTGCCCATGGGCGCTTCAAGAAGATTAACGTGGTGTTCGGTATGATCGAGAATGTGCGCGGCGAGCGTTGGCAGATCAGCCAAGGTCACGGCCTCATAGCACCAATGATCATTTTGGAACGTGAATCGCATAAGGAATTATCAATTCCTCCAAAGATACCCCACCGTGCTGATATGTGTTGCGGTAGTACTGGGCAAAATGGTTGAACCTGTTGGGATACACATAGAAATAGTCCGACAGGGCGAAGATGTATTCGTCCGCGATGTGCTGCTTCGGCAAGCCGACAGATTCAGGGTTCTTGATGACCAAGCTGTGTTTGGACGGGTAACTCATCCCATTGCCATTCTTGTATCGAAGGTTGGTGGTAAGCTCCTTGGTCCCAACCACCTTGGCGGGACGTTGAACATTTATGGTCCCATGGTCGGTGGTGATGATCACGGTATAGCCCTGCTCCCCAGCCCACTGCAACATTTTCAGTAGCGGCGAACCTTCAAACCAGGTCTTGGTAATCCGCCTATACGCGGCATCATCACTGGCCAATTCCCTGATGACCTCCGTATCCGTCTTCGCATGCGAGAGTATATCCACAAAATTGTACACCAAGGCCACGAGGTCGTTGTGCTTTTGCTGGTGGATGTTGTCGAGCAATTTATTGGCACCACGCAGGTTGACCACCTTGTGGTATTCCATTTTTTTTGCACCTAGGCCCAATTGGCTTAATTGGTCCCTCAACAACTCCCCTTCAAACTGGTTTTTCGAACCTTCGTCCTGCTCTTCCACCCAATATTGAGGTGTTTGCTTCTTAATCTGCACGGGCATCTTCCCAGCAAACAACGCATTTCGCGCATACTGCGTAGCCGAGGGCAAAATACTGTTGTAAATGCCTTCCTTCTTGGTCTGGAAATACGGCGCCAAGGCCGGCTTGATCGCCAACCACTGATCCAACCTCAAGTTGTCCATCACCACAAAAAACACCTTTTTGCCGTCACGCAATTGCGGCGCCACCACTCGGTTCACGAGCTCATGGGACAACATGGGACGGTCCTCTTCACTGGCAAACCAATGTTCGTATTCCGCCGAAATGAACCTTCCAAAAAGCTCATTGGCCTCCTTCTTCTGGGTCGCCAACACGCTCTTGAGGCCCTCTTCCGGACTCTCGTCGAGCTTCATCTCCCAGCTCAATAATTTCTTGTAGAACTCCGACCACTCCGCCCAGCTGTCGAGCTGCTGCATCTCCATGGTCATCTTGCCAAACTCCTGTTGATACCCGCGAACGTTGGCTTGTGTGACCAATTCTTTCCCGTCTAAGATCTTCTTCAGCGCCAACAAAATCTGCATAGGATTCACCGGCTTGATCAGGTAATCTGCGATTTTCGAGCCTATGGCCATTTCCATAATGCGCTCCTCTTCGCTTTTAGTCACCATCACCACGGGCAATTCCGGTTGCATCGCCTTGATTTTTTCCAAGGTCTCTAACCCGCTCAACCCCGGCATATTCTCGTCCAAAAACACCGCGTCAAAGCCGGTCTCTTGCACCATATCTAGGGCATCGCTGCCGTTATTACAGGTCGATACCGCATAGCCCTTACCTTCCAAAAAAAGCAGGTGCCCTTTGAGCATATCAATTTCGTCGTCGACCCATAAAATATTCGGCATAAACTTTCGTTTTTAACTATGTTAAAAGTAATGAGGATTGGCCCTGCATTCGCCCCCTAGCCTTTGCTATTTTTACCGTTTAGCCAAAACGCAGCATTTTGAGCAGCAAGAACAAAATCATTAACGACCCAATCTATGGGTTTATTACCATTCAAGATCCGCTAATTTACCAGCTGATCGACCACCCCTACTTCCAAAGATTGCGCCGCATAAGCCAACTTGGCCTGACCTACCTGGTCTACCCAGGGGCCTACCACACCCGCTTCCACCACGCCATCGGCGCCATGCACCTCATGGGCCGTGCCATCTACACCCTGCGTCAAAAGGGACACGAGATCACCGAGGAAGAGGAACGCGGAGTAAAGGTCGCCATCCTGCTTCACGACATCGGCCATGGACCCTTTTCACACGCTCTCGAGCACACGCTCATCCCAGGGGTGAGCCACGAAGCCTTGAGTTTGAAGATCATGGAGCGCCTCAATGAAACGTTCGGGGGCCAATTAACCACTGCCATCGACATCTTCACCAACAACCACCCCAAAGCCTTCCTCCACCAGCTCATTTCCTCGCAGCTCGATATGGACCGCTTGGATTACCTGCGCCGCGACTCTTTCTATTCCGGGGTGACCGAAGGAAGTGTCAATTCTGAGCGCCTATTGACCATGCTCAACGTGAAGGACGACCAGCTCGTAGTGGATTCCAAAGGCATCTACAGCGTCGAAAAATTCCTGGTCGCCCGCCGACTCATGTATTGGCAAGTCTACATGCACAAGACCGTGCTCAGCGCCGAGTTTATGCTCGTGAACATCCTCAAACGCGCCAAATACATCGCCGAAAAAGGGGACCAACTTCCCGGCACCGCGGCCCTACGCCACTTCCTGCATGCAGATTATACCTGGAACGACTTTGAAGAAAACCCGGCCATCCTGGACAAATTCCTTGAGCTCGATGATTTCGATGTGATGAGCGGCATCAAGGATTGGACCACGCACGGCGACATCATTCTGAGCCAGCTCAGCCGACGCATCACCGAACGCAACCTCCTTAAAATCCGCATCCAGGCCGATCCGTTCCCGCCGGAAACCGCGGAACGACTGCAAGCTGCCATTCGCGAGCAATATCATTTCACCGGAGGCGAAGAGGCCTACCTTTTCATCGAAGCCAAGGTGAAAAACCACGCCTACAACAATCAAAAAGGCCACATCAACCTCCTCTACAAGGATGGCCACACTAGCGACATCGGCCAAGCTGCTGATCAAATGACCATAAAAGCCTTGAGCGAACCCGTAGAACGGCACTTTATTTGCTTCCCAAGAGAACTCAAACACCTAATATGACACACGAGGCATTGACTTTAGGGGCCATTTGCGCCAACCTCCAACTGACCTGCCCTGCAGGACAGGATGACCAAGCCATCACGGGTGTCGCCACCTTGCAAGAGGCGGGCCCTGAAGATTTGAGCTTCTTGAGCAACCCGAAATACGTTGACCAAGCCAATGCCTCCAAGGCCGGAGCCATTTTCGTCGGCGAGAAGGTGGAGCTCACCAACACCACTGCCACCATCGTTCGTGCCAAGGACCCCTACCTGAGCTTTGCCCTTCACCTGCGTTTCATCGAAGGCAAGTTTTCAGAAGCTCAGGGCCAGCACCCTTCTGCCATCATCGACCCCAAGGCCCAAGTGCATCCTACTGCCATTGTAGAAGCCGGGGCGATCATTGAAGCAGGGGCCATCGTAGGTGCCCACAGCCGCATCGGCATAGGCGCAAAGATTTTACACGGCTGTATCGTTGGGGAACACACCACCATCAAAGCAGGCGCAGTCATTGGTTCTGAAGGTTTTGGCTTTGCGCCAGACCAACAAGGCCACTATCATCGCATTCCACAATTGGGCATTGTACGCATTGAAAACAACGTCAGCATAGGTGCCAATACCACTGTTGACCGCGCCGCCCTCGGCGAAACTATTATTGAAGAAGGTGCAAAAATTGATAACCTCTGTATGATTGCCCACAATGTTCGCATCGGCGCACACACCGTCATGGCAGCACAGACGGGTATTGCAGGCTCTACGACCGTAGGTAAGCATTGTATGATTGGGGGCCAAGTAGGCATTATCGGACACCTCACCATTGGGGACCATGTCAAAATATATGCGCAGACCGGCGTTATGCACGATGTTCCGTCGAATAGGACTATCTTTGGCTCGCCGGCTTTAGAACACAGACACTTCTTGAAATCCTTTGCAGCGTTCAAGAAACAAGGCGAATAAACTTTATGAAGCAACTCACACTTTCTTCTTCCATATCATTCGAAGGAACTGCCCTTCACACAGGAGAAACCGTTCACGTAACCCTTAACCCAAGCGACGCCAATACTGGTATTGTGTTCGTTCGTACAGATCTCGACAATGTTGAGATCCCAGCGGATGTAAAATTCGTGAACCGCACTAATCGTCAAACCATCTTGCAAAAAGGCGATGCCTCTGTAGGCACCGTAGAGCATTTGATGGCCAGTTTGTACGCCTTAGGCATCGACAACTGTCGCATTGATTTGGACGGAAGCGAGATCCCTATTCTCGACGGAAGTGCTGCGCCGCTTGTAGCCTTGATTGAAAAAGCCGGCATCACGGAGCAAGAGGAGGATAAAAACTACTACGTACTCGAGGAAACATTCACCTACAAAAGTGAAGACGGCGGTGAAATCATGGCCATTCCAAGTGAAGAGTTCGAAGTCACTGCACTGATCGACTACGGCAGCTCTGTACTAGGGCCACAACATGCCCACCTAGACAAGATGGTCAACTTTGGCGAAGAGATTGCCAGCGCACGCACCTTCAGCTTCTTACGTGAGCTTGAGCCACTGCTCGACCAAGGCCTGATCAAAGGCGGCGACCTCAACAATGCCATCGTCTACGTAGACCAAGAAATCGCTCCTGCGACCTTGGAAAAACTCAAAAAAGCATTTGACCGTGAAGATGTCCAAGTCACTCAAAACGGTACACTCAACAACATTCAGCTGCGCTTCTCGAACGAAGCCGCACGCCACAAATTGCTCGATGTAGTAGGCGACCTCGCCTTGATCGGCCGCCCATTAAAGGCGCGCATCATGGCTACTAAGCCAGGACACGGCATCAACGCAGAATTCACCAAGGCCTTGGCCGCTAAAATCCGCAAGGAGGAGAGCAAGCCACGCCCACCGAAATACGATCCGAACGCCACCCCAATAAAAACTGTGGAGCAGATCATGGACCTTATCCCACACCGCTCGCCGTTCTTGTTGGTGGATAAGATCATCGAACTCAGCGACTCACACGTCGTAGGGGTTAAGTCCGTCACCATGAACGAGCCGTTCTTCGTAGGACACTTCCCAGGATCCCCAGTGATGCCAGGAGTGCTCCAAGTAGAAGCCATGGCACAATGTGGCGGTATTCTTGCCCTGAGCACTGTACCAGATCCTGAGAACTACCTTACCTTCTTCATGAAGATCGACAACGTGAAGTTCAAGAAGAAAGTGGTTCCTGGAGATACGCTAATCTTCGATCTACAACTCATTACGCCTATTCGTCGCGGCATCGTGCACATGCAAGGAAGAGCTTTCGTAGGCGACACCTTGGTGAGCGAAGCAGAACTAATGGCGCAGATTACTAAATAATGGTTCACCAACTATCCTCTGTTCACGCCGACGCGCAGTTGGCCGCCGGTGTTGAAATAGGTCCATTCACGACCATTTCAGAGGATGTCGTTATTGGTGAAAACACTTGGATAGGTCCGAATGTGACTATTATGCCTGGTGCGAGAATTGGGGCCAATTGCCGCATCTTCCCCGGCGCCGTCATCTCAGCCATCCCCCAAGACCTAAAGTTCGACGGTGAATCCACTACGGTAGAAATAGGCGACCGCACCACCATCCGCGAGTGTGTGACCATCAACCGTGGCACCAAGGCCTATGGCAAAACCACCATCGGAACGGATTGTCTCATCATGGCCTATGTACACATCGCTCACGATTGTATCATCGGAAATCACGTCATCTTGGTCAACTCTGTAGCCCTTGCAGGACACGTTGAAATAGGAAATTGGGCCATTATCTCCGGTCTATCCGCTGTTCACCAATTTGTTAAAATAGGCGCCCACGCCATGATCGGTGGAGGCGCGATGGTACGCAAGGATGTACCGCCGTTCATCACCGCGGCCGGCGAACCGCTGGCCTATGCAGGTGTCAATTCCGTCGGTCTCAAACGCCGCGGTTTCAGTACAGAAGAAATCCTAGAGATTCAAGACCTCTACCGCATCATCTACCAAAGCGGACGCAACATCTCCCAAGCTGTTGACCGCATCCGTTCAGGCTTTACCCTGAACGATCGCGTACAAGCCCTTTTGACCTTTATCGAGCTTAGTGACCGAGGATTAATCCGCAAATAATCCCCGCCATGCTTGTCCTGAAAGACCTTCAAAAGAAATTTGGGAAGCAGCACATCCTGCAGCACATCACCCATACCTTCAATACGGGCTCGAAAACCGTCGTCCTCGGGTCCAATGGCTCCGGAAAATCTACCCTCATTAAAATACTCAGCGGCGCCCTCGAGGCCACCGATGCACCGCCCGTCGCCAACATTGCGGACCGTGAGATCCCGGCAAGCGAATTGGGCCAATATTGCACCATTGCAGCACCCTACGTCGCCCTCAACCCCATGTTCTCCCTCGCAGAGACCCTGGCGTTCCACCAAGACTTCTGCCCGTTCCTTCCCTCGTTTGATTCGAAACTTTGGGTGGAAAAAGCAGGACTCACGCCCCACCTACACAAACGACTGTCCACCTTCAGCTCCGGCATGCAGCAGCGTGTGCGCCTCATGCTCGCCATCGGCTCGGACCGACCGCTCCTCCTACTGGACGAGCCTACCAATAATTTGGATAAGGAAGGGGTCCAATTCTACCAAGACCTCATCCACCAATTCACCTCAGAAAAGACTGTCGTTGTGGCGAGCAACTACATCGACACCGAATATGCCTTCTGCACCGAACAACTCATTTTAGAAAAACACTACTAAAGCCTACAAGAACTATCTTTGGGCAAAACAAAAAAAACACCATGGCAAGTACATCAGATATCAAGAACGGAATGTGCATCAACTTTAATGGTCAACCTTATCAGATCATTGAATTCCTTCACGTAAAACCAGGTAAAGGAGCCGCTTTCGTACGAACCAAAATTAAAAACTTGGAAACCGGTCGCGTTCTCGACAACACCTTCCCTGCCGGTGCAAAAATTGAGACCATTGATGTCGAAAATCGACAATACCAGTTTCTTTATAACGACGGTAGTGAGTTTCACTTCATGAATACGGAGAACTACGAGCAACTTACCTTCGCAAAGGATTTGATCAACGCTCCAGAATTTTTGGTAGACGGGATGATGTGCTATGTACTTTTCCATGCTAGCGAAAACAGAGCAATGGCGGTAGAACTTCCTCGCACTGTAAACTTAAAAGTTACCTATGCTGAACCTGCCGTAAAAGGAAACACCTCTACCAACGCTATGAAAACGGTAACGGTAGAAGGCGGTGCACAAGTACAAGTTCCTTTGTTCATCAAGACCGACGAAGAAATCGTGATCAACACGGAAGACGGGTCTTACAAAGAGCGCGCGAAGTAAATCTTAAGCTCACGCTCGCGAAAACAGCTGCGAGAGCCAGCCTATACTCACAACACTCTGAAACAGAAAACCACCGCTTGCGGTGGTTTTTTTATGGGTATCCTGCTGAGGGAATTAGACCTAAAAAAGAGTTTCTACAATGGTATAGACCACAATGAATAGGAAGAACAGCCACATCCCTAAGGCCAGCTTGCCCCATTTGATGTTTTTACCCTCTTCTAAGACGTCGACTATACGTTCCTCCAGTTCTCCCAAACCAAGGGCTTCATACTTCTCTTGAGACGGTTTTTGGTACTCTAGGATTTCCGGAGTGAGGTAATCACAATCCTCGCCTTCATCATATTCCGACCAATCCTCTTGCCATTCGCAACCGTGCTCCCTCTCGAAAGCCTGCTTATCCTCGTGGGAAATAGCGCGATCGCCGAAGGTCTTTTGTAAGGTAGGGATGATGCTTTTGTTCATGGGGTAAAAATAGCCCCATTGATTCAAGCACTCAATAGATGAAATGCTTTTTTAAAAAGTAGGTGGTTTGCCAACCATCATAGCCCGGCAATAGGCTGTTTTGGGTGGGACCTATTCCTTCTATCCAATCCACCCCAGATGCCCTATAAGGTTCTCTTAAAGAAACTTGAACGGCCCAGCGATCATCAATGATGACGGTATCTGTTTCAGTCACACGGTAGTCCTCCACCCATGGCGTTCCAATGGGTAAATCTAAATCCATCAATACTTGCTCCCACTTCTGCAGGCCAGTAGGTGAAATCCAAATCATTAGTGAAATCCACCTGCCTTGATTATCAATTCTAACAAACTGATTTCTTGGATATAGGAACACTTGAGATTCTGGAGAATGCAGGGCTCCCTTCGGATCACGTTGGCCAACCCAATCCACAACATCACGTCTTAAGACTCTTAACAGCTTATAGGTATGTGTTGATGCTACACCAGTAATATCCTCTTGAATGGAAATTACCGTATCCTTTTGGTACCAAATAGAATCTGTGATCCGATGATGTTCATGCTTTCCCCACCAATAGCTACCAACATAAATCCAATAGCTATCCAAGTTTGGAAAAGGTGCTATCTGTAATCTAGGCGTCGTAGCATTAGAGCCCACAACATCCCGCGGATCATTTGATCTAAAATCATCCGGCCGTTCACACGACCAAAGAAATAGTAGAGCGAGTAAGAAGGGAATGGGTCTCATGAAGTGGTTTTCGTTCCAATTAGAACGAACAACGTCCTGAAATCGTACGCTTCTAATTGCTCAACTCCGCAATAATAGCCTTTGCTTGTTCACGAGCCTCTGGATCTTCCGATTCAAGGGCCAATTCATAGGTTGCAATAGCTTTTTCCACATCACCCAAGGTTTCGTACATATAGGCAAGGTTAAAGACTACAATCATGTCCGACGGGTCCAGGTCTACCGCATGCTGAAAATGCACTGTCGCACCTTCCAAATCCTCTTGGTAATAGGCAATGACCCCCAAATTTGAGATGCTCGGGATGTCCTTAGGGTAATACTTCAAGACCGCGTTGGAAATTCGGATGTTATACGGAAAGAGCGCCGGATCCTGCTCGTCGAAGAGGATTACCTGGTAATCTTGAAAGAAGCTAGGAAAATTGGGCTCATCAAAAGACTCATTATCGGTCCACAACCAAAGGTGATCATTAGTCGCATCTTGCGCCAACACGGCCTCAATACCTACCGCAAAATCCTCCCAATACTTTGCTTGGCCAAGGAAGTGAATGTAGCCAAAATGCATATCCAACCTATTGGGATGCGCAGCAATCCCTTCACGAATGGTTTGAAGGGCCAATTCCGTGTGCACGGAATCCCAACTAATATAGCTGCCCATATATCCCACAACCTCGCCCGCACTATCGGTAATGGCGAAAGCATCACCTTGCGGGGGATCCGGCAGGATACCCATAACTTCACTGAGGGCCAAATTCACATGGTAATTGAATTCTGCCACAAAGTATTCCGCCTCTTCCGGGGTGGCCAATTTCCATTGATCCAACACCACACGCTGGATAGAATCATTGCCGCTTTCGAATGCAGAAAGGAATTGGGCCTTATAGTCTTGCGCGAAGCCCCAAGGACCCAAGCAAATGGTTAGTAGAAGTAGTACTGATCTTTTCATAGCGCATCGGTTTATCTCCCCGAGAAGGTAAAAAATTTTGGGCTCCAAAATTTGAGAAATAAAAAAACCCGCGCCAGAGGCGCGGGTTCCTTATGTATAGAATTCAGGTACGAATTACATGTCCCAGAATACTTTAGCGAATGTATCGTCACCACCGTAGTTAGCAGCAGCCGCTTGAACGTTTGTAGTATTCAAAGAATACTCGTCCAATGGGTAGCTGTAACGTGTAGGAGTTACGGTACCAGCCAAAGCAGCTGTTTGCATAGGCAGGTCGTACATACGTACGGCAGCATATGCTTCGAACGCGTTGCTGTACATAGCGATCCACTTCTGAACACCAATTTGTGTTGCAGCAGTAGTTGAGCTAAATGCAACCAATGGGTGCATCATGTAAGCATCAGCATCAGCAGATGAACCGCCCCACTCTTCGATAGAAGCGCGGATACCATTCTCGTAGTGCGTAGCAGCATCGCTAGCACCAGCCCAACCTGCAACAGCAGCGTGAGCCATCAAGAATTCAACTTCTACGTAGCTGATCGCAGCGTGAGACCATGTTGGATCTTCCAACGCAGTTCCTGGCTGTGAGTAGTCGTAGTAGTTTACTTGGAATCCGTGAGGAGCACCAGTTACTGAATCTGAACCGCCCAAGTTTTTGAAGAAACCTGCACGACGTGGATCAGCCAAACCGTTCAATACATCACCTAGAGTCGCTGAGGCAACGTAGTCAGTACGACCACTTTGAACCAAAGTTTCCCACATTGGGTGAGTATGAGGAGGCGCTGAAGAGTAGTACAAACGCATATCATCAGCAGAAGATGTGAATACACCACCAGCGATCGCTTTCTCACCCCAAGATTTTGCAGCAGCAGCGTCGTATCCAATCATACGAACAGCCATACGCAACATCAAAGAGTTCGCAGCTTTCTTCCAAGCAGCAGCATCACCACCGTAGATGATATCAGATGAACCGAAAGTGTTTGAACCGCTTAGATCAGCTATCGCTGCGTCTAGACGAGCCAAAAG
>Ga0255753_1003201_pt1 | contig 17256 bp, 14 predicted proteins | sample 041ome_10_FD_179953 | JGI IMG/M metagenome (GOLD analysis project Ga0255753, IMG submission 179953) | Coastal salt marsh microbial communities from the Groves Creek Marsh, Skidaway Island, Georgia - 041412US metaG (version 2) | ecosystem: Environmental > Aquatic > Marine > Intertidal zone > Salt...
GATTTGCCGCTGTCGCTACCTTTTCGGCGCATGCACACTCGAAATCGGATATTAAGTTCTATTGGTACTGTCAGACAAAACGAACTTGAGACGGATCGGGCTGTTTCGTAGCCTCGCCGTATGACAAAACGCTCTCTATTCAGGTGCAGATGTTTTGAATAGACGGGCACAAAGTAACGCCTATCGTTTTGCTCTATCTTAATGGGATCATATACGTTGCTGGATGCCACGATATTAAAGTATTTATTTGCAACGTAAGGCTGTTGATACTTCGCCTCTACACGTGTTTGGTTCTCCGTAATTAGCTTCTTCATCTTTTCGCCAGACTTGCCACGGCTGTCATTGATTTCCTCAATATGGACCACTGTGCTGTTATAGATGTCGGCTATGAACCCCTTTTGCACATCCGCTAAAGTTACGGCAATGAAGTTGGTCTCACCTATAAGCGGGCGTAGTATATTATCCATCCAATAGCCTTTGCCTGTTCCGTGCTCCCCTCTGAGGAGTAAGCAAAACAATGGCGGCACTTCGGGGTGTTGAATGCGCTGGGCTATCAGCGCCTCAAAGAAAACCTGCTGTAGCAGGGTGTCGCCCTGTGAGGTAGTGCAGATCTGATCTCTAGGCATGAGCCTGTCGAGATATTTCTGCCATTGAGGCGGTCTTTCAGTGGCTAACTGAGATGGAGCGATGCCTGATGGTGTGTATGCATTGCGGAACTGTGTCCCTTCGATAGCAAAGAACGGATCATCTATTGCGGGGTTAAATCTGGCACCTGCGGTTGTCGGTATGTAGTGTATTGCCCACTTCTGAATGCAAGGGTGCAGTTCATCGCCAAACAAGCGTAGCAAAGTGTTATGAACCTCTGCCGCTGGGATAAAGTCGTCCGGCGCTCCACCCCCATACCTACGCTTGATCTGCAGCTGTGTGCCTTGCGGAACCTTGTAAAACATGGACTGCAAAAAGCGCCATTGCTCACGGAAGGTGAACGGGTTGTATTCAAATCCTTGTCTGCTTTGAGCCGCTATCTCACTGTCAAAACTGCGAGTAATGGATCTTGGCTTAGCGGCTCTATTGTCGGCATCCGCTTCCTGCCAAAGGGCATCATTGTTGATTGTCTGAGTTGCTAGCATTGTCTGCTCCGTTAATTATCTGTTCAATCGCTTCACTCAGATTCAAGCCTGTAATTGCTGAACGCTCCGACGCTTTTGCGAGTGCGCTAGGTCTGAGATAGATGCGGATCTGTTGTTTGTGTTGCGTAGGCATTGCTGTGCCTCCTTTGTGCCAACCGTGCCACCTCTGTTCCGAGGCAAGCAGAGCGCTGGAACGCTTTAAGTTGCAGTTGTTGAATAAACTTTAGCGTTGCCGTTCCAACGTTCCAGCACTCAGGGACACTTCCTCACTACTGGATAGTCTTCTGAAACAGCCCACCTATGTGCAGCTCACCCTTCGCAATAGCGCCACCATTGGCAGGCACTAAAATGCCTTGCTCAACAGCGCTATCCAGCCATCGTATTAAAACTGTAGTGACGCCTAGATCATGCAACGTTGATTGTTTGCGACTACGCAGATCGACTGTCGTATCTTGCTCCAGCGCTGCCACAAGCATCCCACTAAAGCGGACGTGATGATGTGAATTAACAGAAGCTCTGCGTATTGGCAGCACACCTATAGAGCGTAAAAACGATAAGGCTTTCTCTGTCTTCTCGTTAAATGCCAGATGGTTTTGCTCCAGCATTTGATCCGCTGCTCTCATCAGTAAGATACAATCCATCAGATCATACCTCTGCTTGTATTGGCTCTGCTTTCGTAGAGCTTTTTCGTCAATGCAATCCAATCCTCTATGCCCATCACTACAAGCTGATCGTATCCTTCTTGTTGGATCACAGCCACAGGAGTGATCTGCTCCACTGATGGTAGCGCTTCTCTCTGACGTGCGGCTTGCTGATAGGCATGGTAGACGGGCGACAGCCCAGATGTTTTCCATTTAGCTTCAATGCTCACTGGTATAGCTCCTCGTGCTTCTGCTGATAGGATCTTAATGTCCTCGCCGTGTGCGCTCATTGGAGTAGACTCAATATCTTCAGCGTACTGCGGGAAGGCTGCTTTAAGTTTAGCTGCAACGTCCATCTGGAGCGTCTCGCCTTTCTCCTTACGAGCATTGCTCTCTTCGGTAGTGGTGATCATTTCGTGACCTCCAAGAAAGGCATTTCGTACTGATCGAAGAAAGCGTTGCCCATCAGCTTTTGCTCTTGGCGCATTTGATGCTGCAGCTTCGGCGTATAGAATAAGTCTGGCTGAGTGCGGCGAATAGATTGATAGTAGTCAAAACGAGTCTTCATGCTCGGATACTCCTGAATCAGAGACACAGCTCCTCAAAGCGAAGAGCGGATCTCAGGCTTATGTTTGGGAGTCTCGATGCAGCTCAATGGTCACTTCTTTGGTGCCAGCCTTGAGTACGTACAGATTTACGATCAAGCTAGGGCCAGGTTTTACCGCTTCCCATCGTAACTTGATGAATATAGTTTTACATAAAAGGAGGGAATTGTCAAGTAAATTATCCTTAAACGGTGTACTTATTGGTGTACTTTTAGATATTAAGTAGAGTTTGCGGAAGTTAGATTAATCTGTATATTAAGCTGTAATAATAAAGAATAAAATGACATAAGTGCCAGAATTATCTAAGTATATCGGAGGTTCCCTGTTCCTCCGCCACATACCCAAGCTAAGTGGCTGATTTAATTAATGTTAATATTAAAGAAAAATATCTACCCACAACGCTACCCACAATGAAACATCAGATCAAAACAGAGTTAATCAGGGGTTACTGTACCTTATCGCTACATTTGATCTGTGGGATCCAGGCCCGGCCCCCCCTATTCCAGGGCCCCGCGCCTCGGACCATGGGCCTTTAGTATTAGCGTTGTAGTTTCATTGGACGGGGGTTTTGTTTACTGCCATTAACTGAAGAAGCAGACATTGCCCTATCCAAGCACTAACGGCTGCTATGCGGACTTTGCCGCCTTTTGCCGGTGCAGCTAGTGCTTGCGCAGAAAACGCTCGCGTCTGCGGCAATCTTATCGGTGCAATGCAGAAGTTTTCACCGAAGCGGTCGTTGAAACTCACTCTTAACAACAGAATTCAAAAGGTCCTTACGCTGCTTGCTTTTCGACCCAGAAAAATGCGGACAAGAAGCTGTTTCGATGAGGATATGCCAATAGGGGCTCGTCAATTTGTGCTTAGCCATCCAAAATCTCGCGCATTGCTGCAAGAAACGTTTTGACTTCATCAAGGCTGTTGTAGTGACACATTGAGACCCGCACGGCGTCAGGCAGACCAAGTGGGTCAAGGATGTTGCCAGAATAATGGTCTGCTTTGCGTGTGTGGGTGCGAATGCCCCGGCTGCGTAACGCGGTGACCAAATCAGGCGAACTTAACCCATCCACCGCGATTGATACGAGCCCTTCGCGCGCAGGATTATCGATGCCACCGATGATCAAAACACCTTCTAGGTCGGCCAGTCCTGCCAGATTACCGGTGCCGTGCAGCATTGCTTCGGTCAGCCCTTGTTCGTGGGCATGGATCGCGGCACCTGCGGCCTCGATTCGGGTGCGGCGATCATCACTGTCGCTCACTTGGCCGCCCAGCCAGTCAAAATAGCCAATCACGTCAGACATCGTGGCATAGGCGCCTGTGTCGCGGGTGCCCATTTCCCAGTTGCCTTCAGGGCCACCGATCAACGCGTTGTGTTCCATCGCGTTCAGCGTGGGCGAGGTCCACGCCACGCCGTACCCGTGCCGCGAAAACACTTTGTAGGGCGAAATCACATAGCCATCGATGTCATATCCCGCGATGTCGATCCGCCCGTGGCTTGCGTGCTGAATGCCATCTACAATGATCAGCGCTTTGGGCGCGACCGCGCGGATTGCGGCCGCAATGCCCGCAACATCCACGGCCATTCCGGTGACAGGCGAAGTGTGCAGGATCGTGGCCACACGAATATCCGGTGTCAGATGCGGTTCAAAATCCGCCGCCGCAACAGTGCCCGTCGCATCATTATGCGGCACTTGAACATAGGGTTTCCCCGCGATATTGGCCCAACGGGTGCAGGCGCTGCGGGTGGCGGGATGTTCCAGCGTGGACCCCAGAACCACGCCGCCGTCCTCAGCGCCTAAAATCGCATTCATGATCAGGCGGAACAAAAGCTCTGTCCCACTTTCGCCCACAAAGATGTCCCCCTCAGGCGCGTTGAAGAAGACCCGCATGTCATCCTTGGCGCGATTTATCGTGTCCACCAGATCATGGGCCATTTCATTGTCGCGCCCTTGGTTGTCGGGGATCGCGGCATAATACGTTGACGTCTCAACCGCGGATTTCAGCGTCAGCGCGCCACCTGCATTTTCAAAGAAAACACGTGGACCTGCCTTGGGGCAGCTGTCCACATGGGCAAAGCGGTCGCGAACGTCAGCGAGAAGTGCGTCTGAAAACATGGGTCTTACTTTCTGTCAGAGAAGCGCCTTGCGGGTGATGGCAAGGGCCATCTCCGCCAGCGCGATATGTGTTGTGTCTTTGATGCCGTCAACATGTGGATCGATGAGGCCATCCGCGGAATTGATTAACCCATTGGCGGTCATAACCTCCAACAGACGGGCTTCCATTTCTGGGGTATGGATCAGGCGTTTGTCACCCGTGCGCAGGGCCATCGCCGCGCAAATCGCAGTGCAGCCCCAGTTCGACACCGCCGCCGTCATCAAGATATCCGCACTGGACACGGCACCAATTCCGCCGCCGCACGCGCAATCACCGGATGCGGCGTATGGCACGGAGGTTTTGACAACCTCTGCAACCAACCCCATGCCAATTTCATTGCCACCGTCGCCCACGGCCAACGTGGGAATGCCATGCGCTAACGCGGCATCAAACAACATGTCGATCCGCGCGCGGCCCATGCCGTAATCGCGCCCGCGCATGTTGTAGTAAAACCCGTTTTCATTGCGGCCCACACGCTCGGTCGACACCATGACATCGGGTTCAAACTGCGCCAGCATATCCCGTGCTGCCGTCTGTCCCTCGGCATCGGTCACAGGATAGGGGATGAGCGTGGCGCAGGCCATTGTCCCGTCCGCGCTTGCTTTGCGCGTCGCCTCCAGATCAGTCACCGCAACGCCACAGGCTTGCAGTGTCGCGGCCATCGGCGGCATCAACGTCTCTTCAATCACCAAGATGCAACTCGCCCGACGCGCAAGCCACAACGCACGGATCAGTGCCGCAGCGCCCGAAGGCCCGTCGTTCTCGCCCAGCTCAGGCGACAACCATGCGCGGCTGACCGACCCCGTTGTGACAATCGCGGTGCCCCCTTTTGGAATGGTTAGCAACATATCCGCCGCTGCACCGCACAAAGCGCGCCCGGCCAATGCGCGCGAGGCCTCATAGAGTGGTTCGATCCCGCGATTGCCCAGATCCAGATTGACCAATCGGTCCAACCGATCATCGTATTTTGCGAAATCGCTCATGCAGTCTCTCCGAACAAGGTGGCGGTGAACCACGTGTCATCGCCCAACCGATCTGCGACCTGAGCAACGGCTTCGTCGAGTGCACAGACGAGAGCGCCTTGCCCGCCCACGGCTGCCAAGGCCCCAGCGGTGGGTTTCAGGCGCAGGGACACCCGCCCCCCCGGCGCGCCATGCGTGTTCACCGTCAGCACGCCATGGTCGCGCAGCAGGATCATACCTATGGCGGCAGTGACCTCTGCCGGGACGATATCCGTTTTGAGCAATCCGGCATGTTCCAGCACCCGCGCCAGCACGTCTTGTTCCTCCAACATTGGGCCAAGGTCCGAGCGATGCACGATATCGTCGCCCCATGTCGCGCTCAGCGCGTCGGCAATGGACCCGCCATCGCGCGCTTCGGTGCGTAAATCTTCGGGATCAAAGGCTTGCAAGCTGCGCATCGCCCCGGCTGTAATTGGTGCGCGGGCCTCCTGACCCAGCTCGGAGGCTTTCGCAAGCGTCGCCAGCACCGGTTCTGTCGCCCCGCATAAGATGCCCGCGCGTGGGCCGGATAACCCCGCTTTGTCGGCGTTTGTTATGGCAAAATCTGCGCCCATTGTCAGGCTAAGCGCACCGCCATGCAGCACCGGCCGCAATCGCGCGCCGTATGCTTCGTCCATAAACACCGTGGCACCCGCCGCTTTGGCAGCAGCAATGGCATGTCGAGTTTGATCGTCGGCCATCCGTGCCAAACTGCTGGTGACTGTTGTGATGATGACAAGCGCCGGGGCGTGTTGCGCGATAGCGGGTGCGGTATCCGCGCTGCTGTCCAGCTCAACCAGCTCAACGCCAGCCAGGGTGCAACCGCGCACCACAGACGCGTGGCTGCGATCACCGTCAGGAACGACCGAAACAACAGGGCGGCTATCGGCCAAGGCCAACACCGCCGCGACTAGCCCTGCGCTGGTGCGGTTCGTCACGGCGACGGTTTCGCCACCGCCGAAATGCTGGATCGCAATCTGCGCCAAATCGCCCGCAAACAATCCCGGCCCAACCCATTCCTCGCAATAGGTGGCCAAATCGTCGGGCTTGAGCGGGAAATACCGCGGGTTGCCGGTGAAAATTCCAATGGCATCAATGCCCCGCGCCGCCACAACCTGCGCTGCCACAGTTTGCGCATGGCGTAACCTGCGAATTTCCGCCGCGCTGGAGGATAAGAAGCGCCCGCGCGCGTAGCCGACTGAGGGGTCAATTGGATTGCCGAACCGGTCCTGCGCCATGGTTTATAGCGCCACCGTCACACATTTGCGAAAGGTATAAGCCTCAAGCGCACCTTCGATCGAGTATTCGCTGCCCATGCCGGATTGCTTGATCCCACCGTATGACATGCCCGGAATTTGCCCGCCGCCCTGATTGACCTGCACCCAGCCTGCATCAAGCGCGCGGGTCATGCGTACCACCGTGCTCAGATCATGGCTAAAGATGAACGCGGCCAGCCCGTAGTGGGTGTCGTTGGCTTGTTCGATCATATCGGCCTCGTCCTCCCACGGGATCGCGACCAGCACGGGGCCAAACACCTCTTCGCGCGCGATGCGCCATGAATTGTCGAGCCCCGTGAGGATGGTGGGGATCGGGTGGAAGCCCTTATCCGTGGCTTTTGGGGTTTCGCCCGTCAGGAACGTGGCGCCCTGCGCCTCGGCCTCGGCCACATAGGCGCAGATTTCGCCATAGCGTTCTGCGTTGACCACAGCGCCAATATCGCTGTCTTCATCCAGCGCATCGCCCACGGTCATCGCGGCGGATTTTTCAGCGACCAGTGGCATCAGATCATCCCAGACGGATTTATGCACAAACAAACGCGATCCGGCGGTGCAGCTTTGCCCCTGACGCGCGAACCGCATGGCGTTGACGACACCTTGGGCTGTTGCGTCCAGACGCTCTGGTGTGCAGGCGTCCGGGAAGATCACACAGGGGCTCTTGCCGCCAAGCTCTAGCGTGACGTTGGCGATCCGGTCTGCGGCAGAATGCGCGACCAGTTTGCCAACCTCGGACGAGCCGGTGAATGAGATTTTTGAGATTCCGGGATGTGCGGCCAGTGCAGCACCTGCCTCTTCGCCCAAACCGGTGACGACGTTGAAGACGCCAGGTGGGAAAATATCTGCTGCCAGTTCCATCAATTTCAACACCGCAAGGGGTGCATCTTCGGCAGGTTTCAGCACAAGGCAGTTGCCTGTCGCCAGCGCCATGGAAATTTTGACCGCGCCCAATTGCAACGGTGAATTCCACGGGATGATCGATCCGACCACACCCAAAGGTTCGCGCGTAGAATAGGACATCAAGCCGGGGCCAAAGGGCAAGGTCTCGCCCTTTTGCTCGCCTGCGACACCGCCGTAGTATTTCAGAACGCCCGCAGCCCCCATGGCCTCGCCGCGTGACTGGGTTCGAATGGCGTTGCCGCTTTCTGCCGCGAGAATGCGCGCGACGTCCTCGGCATTTGCAGCCAACCGATTGCCAAGTTCGGTCAGCATGGCACCCCGTTCCGCAGCCGGGCGTGCGGCCCATGCATGCCGGGCACGATGCGCGGCGGCCACGGCCAAGTCAATTTCCGTCGCAGTACCGCGCCCGACTTCGCAGATCGTGCTGCGGCGTGACGGGTTTTCAACGGCGAGTTTTTCACCGCTCGCAGGCCAATGCCATGCGCCGTCGATGAAACATCCGGCAAGACCTTTCGTCGGAAGGGTGTAGTCCAAAAGCGCCATGGCTTAATCCTGTGTCTGCTCGGGCAGCGCCCGGAGTGTGGTGTAAAAGGCCGAAAAATCGCGGTCGCCGCTGGTTTCCGCGAACGCGGTAAAGGCTTTGGCCGCTTCGGCCCCAAAGGGCGTGCGTTGTCCGCTGGATGCAGCGGCAGCTTGGGCCAAACGCAAATCCTTGGCCATCAGTCGCACGGCAAAGCCCGGGTCGAAATTATTCGAGGCGGGGGCCTCCGCCACCACACCCGGGATCGGGCAGCGGTTTTCCAGGGTCCAGCTTTGCGCGGCAGCACCAGCACACAGCGTATAAAATTTCCCCAGGTCCAGCCCCATGGCGTCGGCCAGCGCAAAGCCTTCCATCACGGCCATCGCAGTGATCCCGCAGATCATGTTGTGGCTGGCCTTTGCGGCCTGCCCCGATCCGGGATCGCCAAAATGCGTTATTTTACTACCCATAGCAGAAAAAACAGGCTGCGCTCGTTCAAAGGCGTCGTCGCCCCCCCCCACCATAAAGCTGAGCGTGCCGTCCGCAGCACCCGCCGGTCCGCCAGAAACCGGCGCGTCTAGCATCGCTAAGCCTTGGGCCTCGGCCCGCATTGCAAGGTCGCGCGCTGTGTCGACGTCAATCGTTGAGCAGTCGATCAGCAGCGCGTCAGATTTAGCCGCCTTGCGCACCAGCGCGTCATGCACCTCGGCCACATGTTTGCCCTCGGGCAGCATTGTCACGATGACATCCGCTTGCGCCACCGCGTCCGCAGATGGCGCGACAGCCCCGCCAAAGCCCGCCCGCATGTCCGCACTGACATCCATGCCGATGACGTCAAACCCAGCATCACGCAGCACATTCGCCATCGGGCCGCCCATCGTGCCCAAACCAATAAATCCAATTCTTGTCATTGGTGAACTCCTTACGGACGATCTTTGCATGCTTGCGCGCAAATGCAACTACTGAAAAAGCAGTGTTTGAGTGAAAAATTCTCATTTCTTGCTGCGAATTTTCGAATTGTGTTTTTTGGCCCATCGGTGATCCTTGGCGTGATGTGAAAAGGGGCCAGTCAAAATGGTGAGACGTTCCAGAGCGATTTCCGGTGCGCGCGCGCCACTTGCCACGCCTGCCCCAAGGGGGGGGCGTTTTGCGCCGTTGGACCCTGCGGGCGTTGAGCGGATCATAACCGCCGCGCTGGACATACTGGCACGAACCGGCATCGCTGAATGCCCCGATGCGCTTGCCGCCCAGATGGTCGCTGCGGGCGCCACCCGCCGTGACGACGGGCGGGTTTGTTTTCCCAAAACCATGGTCGAAACAGCAATTGCGCGCGCGGCTGGCCGCGTGTCCCTGCCGGGGTTTGTCGAAGACAAAGGCCTGACCGTTGGCGGCGGACATGTGCATATCGGCACGGGTGGTGCCGCGACAGAAATACTGGACAGTGCAACCGGTGCGTTTCGGGGCGCTCAATTGGCCGATCTTTACGATCTGATGCGGCTGGTCGGAACATTACCAAACATCCATTACGGCCTGCGTCCGGTGATCGCGCGCGACATGGATGAACCGTTTGCATTGGATATGAACACCGGCTTTACCTGCCTGAAGGCCTGCGCAAAACCCATCGGCATTAGCTTTGACAGCGCCGCCCATCTGGACCCGGTGGTGTCGATGTTTGACATGGCCTTGGGCCGTGAGGGCGGCTTTCGCAAGCAGCCGTTTTGTTTTGGGGTGATCGTGCATGCGGTGTCTCCGCTGCGCTATGCCGCCGAAGGGTTGGAGATCATGCAGCGCGCCATGGCGCACCGGATGCCGTTACAGATTTGCACCGCCGCGCAGGCCGGTGCGACGAGCCCAGTCACACTTGCGGGCGCGTTGGCCCAAGGGTTGGCTGAAACGCTTGCGGGTCTCATGGTGGTCGATACACTCGAACCCGGCTATCCCTGTATCTTTGCTTTTATGCCTTTCATCTCGGATCTGCGTTCAGGAGCCATGACCGGTGGTTCTGGCGAGGCCGCCGTGGCCGCGGCCGCCGCAGCACAACTGCTGCTGCATCTGGGCCTGCCCTCTACCGCCTCGGCTGGCATGACAGACGCCAAAACACCCGATGCACAGGCGGGCTATGAAAAAGGCTATACCGTCGCTTTGGCCGCCCAGGCGGGCGCGGACATGATCAACCTGTCTGTTGGCATGCTCGGGTCGATCATGGCCGCCTCGCGCGAAGCTTTGGTGATTGATGATGATATGTGCGGTGCGATCCTGCGCTCCGTGCGCGGCGTCGAGATGACGGACACCGCGATTGATCTGGACCGGATCGAAGCCGTGGCCACAGGCGAGGGCCACTACCTCGGTGAGGCTCAGACACTGGAACTGATGAAGACCGAATACACCTACCCAAGCCTTGGCAACCGCCAAAGCATCGCGGATTGGAAGGACGCAGGTGCGCGCACCATCTGGGACGTGGCCGTTGAGCATACCGCTGACCTGCTGACCCGGCAGCCCACCCATTTGCCCAAAGATCGCGAGGCCGCCATCCGTGCCGCCTTTGACATCCGCTTGCCCGAAGGACCGTAACCGATGAAAACCACCAGCAAAGTTGTCGTCATTGGCGGAGGTGCCGTTGGCACCTCAATCCTCTATCACCTTGCACTGGCCGGTGTGACCGACACGCTCTTGTTGGAACGTGATGAACTGACATCCGGTTCGACCTGGCACGCGGCTGGCAACATTCCAACCTATGCGACCTCGTGGTTGGGCATGCGCGCGGGCAACTACGGCTGGCAGGTCTACAAGGACCTTGCTGAAAAGGTCGACAGCGCGATCACCTATCGCCATACGTCAGCCTTCTGGCCCGCCCATACTCCGGAGCGTATGGACCTGTTCCGCCATCTGTGTGGCGTGTCGGAAAGCGCGGGGTTCGATCTGCGGATGCTTACCCCGTCCGAGATGGACGAAATGCACCCTTTCTGGCAGCCCGACGAAACCGTGATGGGCGGCATCTATGATCCCTATGAGGGTGACATAGACCCGTCCCAGCTTACCCAAGCGCTGGCCAAGGGCGCGCGTGATCTGGGCGCGCAGGTTGAACGGTTTGCGCCTGTGTCCGCAATCACGCGCCTGCCGTCTGGCGAATGGGAAGTTACCTGCGCCAAAGGTACCGTGAAAGCCGAAACTGTAATCAACGCAGGCGGGTTTTACGGCGCTAAAATCGCTGAAATGGCAGGGCTGACTACGCCCGTGATTACGCTGGAACATCAGTACCTTGTGACCGAACCTCTGAAGGCCTTGGAAGACAACACCGACCTTTTCCCACTGGTGCGTGATCCTGATATTCGGTTTTACCTGCGCCGTGAACGCAACGCTTTTCTGGTTGGTTCATATGCCCATGACGGGCGCCCCGCGTGGGAAAAGGATGGCCCGCCGGATGATTTCGCGCATCAATTGTTCCCCGACAGTGTTGAAGACATCCTTGATGTTCTCGAAGCAACGATGACCCATGTACCCCTGTTGGGCGAGGCTGGCGCGCAGCGTTTTGTCAACGGACCCATAGCCTATGCACCCGACGCCATGCCTTTGGTTGGCCCCGCCGCAGGTGCGCCGAATTTCTATCATGCAACAGGCGTTCAGGTTGGTATTACTCATTCGGCGGCAATCGGCAAAGCCATGGCGGAATGGATCACCGAAGGCGAAACCGAATGGGACCTAAGCGCGTGGGACCCGCGCCGCTTTGGCGATTGGGCCACGCAGGACTATGCCCACGCCCGCGCTTCGCAACATTACGACCTGCAATATGCTATCCCCTATCCGCATCGGAACATGCAGCGCGGGCGTCCCGTGCAGCAAACCCCGTTATATGACACGTTGGTGAAACAAGGCGCGGTCATGGGGCAAATAGCAGGGTGGGAACGCGCGTTCTGGTTCCAGACCGATACAACCAAAGACGGCGGTGATGTGGATCTGTCGTTCCATCATGAACCTTGGCAGGACGCAGTCGCGCAAGAATGCCGGACCGTTGCCGAAACGGTCGGCGTCATGGACCATGGCGGGTTCACAAAATACGACCTGCGCGGTCCAAAGGCCGAGGCGTTCCTATCCAAGATCGTCTGTGGCGGTATTCCGAAGGAAGGTCGCGTGAGGCTTAGCTACATGCTTACGCCAAAGGGCCGTATCTGGTCCGAAGCCACGGTTGCCCGCCTCGCTGAGGATCGGTTCTTGCTGTGCGGCCCGACGCTTGCCGACCTGCGCGATTTTGATTGGTTGTCAGCACACCTGCCCACCGATGGCGTGACCCTGACCCGTGGCTATGCCCACGACGCAGCTCTAATGGTCATGGGGCCAAAATCACGTGAAGTCCTCGCCTCTCTTACGGAGGCCGACCTGTCTGCTGAAAACGCGCCTTGGCTGTCGGTGCATGAAATTACGCTAGCAGGTGCCCCTGTCACTGCAATGCGCGTGTCTTATGTCGGGGAACTTGGCTGGGAATTGCATTTGTCGTCCGATCATTTGGTGCAGGTCTATGAAGCAATCATGGAAAATGTCCGCGAAGTGGGTGGGTGCCAATTCGGGTCTTATGCGCTTAACGCGATGCGTATCGAAAAGGGTTATCACGGCTGGGGTGCAGATTTCGGCACTGAATATACGTTGTTCGACGCTGGATTGAACCGTTTTGCCAATATGAAGAAGGGTGATTTTGTAGGGCGCAGCGCTGTTGAGGCGCAATCAGCCCATGAGCCTGAGTGGGACTGGATCGGCCTAGAGATCACGCAAGACTGCCCAGAACCGATGGGGTCTGATCCGATCCTCAAAGACGGCGAATGGGTCGGCTTTGTCACCTCAACCAGCTACGGCTATCGCACGGGAAAGCATTGCGTTCTGGGCTATGTCAAGCGTGGATCGGTGGACATGGACGCGACTTGCGATGTTAGAGTTCTGGGAAATCTCCAGTCAGCGCGACGCCATAGTCCACATGTGTATGATCCCGAAAACTTGCGCTTGAAAGGATAAGCGATCTCAAATCGACCCAATATCGTGTGGCTTGTCAGCGACCACCAGCTCAACGCCAATCGCGGCGATGTGGTCAAACAACTGCCTTTGCAAAGCTGGCTGTCAAAACGTGGCACGCAGTTTGATCGCGCCTACACCGTCCTGCCGATTTGTTCTCCGTCGCGGGCGTCCATGCTGACTGGGCTTTATCCGCACAATCACGGGCTGACCGAAAACGATGGTCGCTTTGGCGGGCGTGGGGAACTGGACCCGTCAGACCAATTGTTTTCAAATGCTTTTCGCGAAGACGGATACCGCTGCGGCTGGTTCGGGAAATGGCACCTCAGCCACACCCAAAGCGCGCGTGATTTCGGGTTTGAGGGCTGGAGCCTTGGGGGCTACGGATATCCTTACGGGACGCCCGAATATGCAAGGTATCTGCGCAAAACGGGTTTGCCTGATCCAGTGATCGAAGTGGAACTTTCCGGTGAATCCCTGACACCAAGCGGCACGCGAATCAATCTGCGCGATCAATCGCAGTGGTTCGACTATGAGGCGGGCACTGCGATCCTCAACGCCCCGCGTGAAACGCATGAGGCCTTCTTTCTTGCCGATATGGCGGCCGATTGGGTGCGAAGTCTGAACGCCGATGATCGGTTCTTCATGCGCGTGGACCCTTGGGGGCCGCATCCGCCCTATATTGTGCCAAAGGAAACGGCAGTCGATTTTGATGATGTCGACGCGCCGGTTTCTGCAAACCTGACGTTTGATTTACGCCACCGGCCCGACCACCACAGGGGGTATCGCGATGCCTGGAAAGAGGCGTTGCCAGAGGAGGCCTTGGATCATCAGTTGCTGGCGCGACGCGCGCTGGGTCAAGCACAAGTCATTGAAACGGCGCTCTTGGGGCTAGTGGATACACTGGGTGACTTGGGTGTTTTGGATGATACGATCATTGTCTTCACTGCGGACCACGGGGATGCAGTTGGGTCCAATGGTGGGGCTTTGAACAAGGGTGGCCTGATGGTGGAAGAAACCATGAGCATTCCCTTATATGTCGCCGGTCCCAACATTCCTGCCGGTCAGACCATTTCAGATCCAGTTGCCAATATCGACCTCGCACCGACCTTGTCCCAGATGTGCGGCGTAGGGTTTGAACAGGGCGACGGAGAAAGCCTCGTCCCATTATGGAACGGCGAGGCCCCTATCCGTGCGGGCCTGATGACCGAGCATTATGGCCTGCACGAACCCCTCCCTCAACGGGCGTGGTATCAAGGTAAGTGGAAGCTCATCGTGCAGGCCGACGGGTTTGTTGAGTTGTATGATTTGGCAAACGATCCAACCGAAATGACCAACCTTGCGGGCGTTGTGATCCAACAAGACCGACTTAAGGCCATGCATCGTGCTTTGGTGGCAGAAATGGATCGCACAGGCGACAGTGATGCACGGGTCGCGGGAATCAGAACCGCTATTTCTTAATCTCTGCCCAAACATCATCTAGCGCGGATTTCAGAATCGCCGTTGCCTCGGCAATTTCATCCTCGTTGATGATCAGCGGCGGCATAAAACTGATCCGATCCGGCGGGATAGACCGCAGATACAGACCTTTCTGGTGCGCGCGATCCTGTACCATCGTGCCCACTTTCATCGCAGGGTCCCAAAGGGCGCGCGTTTTCTTGTCCTGTACCAGCTGGATGCCGCAAAACAGCCCGATGCCGCGCACGTCGCCGACCAGCGGGTGATCCATTAAGGCGTGACAGCCTGCCAAGAAAGACTTGGACACGCGCTGCACATGCCCAATCAAATCAATGTCGTCGTAGACCTTGATCGCCTCAAGCGCGACAGCCGCCCCGACCGGATGGCCCGCATAGGTGAACCCATGGCCCAAAACGCCCGCCGCATCCGAGGTTTGAATCAGATCGTCGAAAAACTCCTGCCGGAACATGATCGCTGACATTGGAAAGAACGCGGCCGTCAAGGCCTTGGCGCAGGTCGTACTGTCCGGTGTCAGATCAAACGCTTGAGCGCCCCAATAATGCCCGGTGCGGCCAAAGCCACAGACGGTTTCATCCACGTGGAAATGAATGTCGTACTTGCGGATGACGGCCTGCATCGCCTCCCAATAGCCTGTGGGCGGACGGATCGCGCCGCCGCCCGACTGCATCGGTTCGGCAAAAAAGGCCGCAATCGTATCAGGCCCGGCCTCCAGCACGGTCTGTTCAAACTCCGCCCCCAAGCGGGCCGAGAATTCTTCTTCGCTCTCGCCATCCTGCGCATTTAGATAGTAGTTGGGCGTCGAGAGTTTCAGGAAATCATCCATCGGCAAGCCAAAACCTGCGTGCATATGCGGCTGGCCGGACAGCGCCACCGACGCGACGGTGTTGCCGTAGTATCCGCGCCAGCGCGAGATCATCTTGCGCCGCTGTGGCTGCCCCCGGGCGATGTTGCGCGCCCAGATAAACTTGATCATCGCATCGTTCGCCTCGGACCCTGAACACTGGAACATCGCCTTTTCGAACGGCACCGCCGCTTTGCTGGTCAAAACGCCCGCTAGCTCGGCCACCTTGGGATGCGAGCGGCCATAAAACGTCGGCGCAAAAGGCAACTCCTGCATCTGCGCCATCGCGGCCTGCGCCAAACGGTCATTGTGATACCCAAGCGACACGCACCCAAGGCCGGAAAACCCGTCAATGATGCTTTGCCCATCATCGGTTTCAATGCGCACCCCGTGCCCGCGCACCGCCATGGCCGTGGGCCCCTCGTCGGCATGCAGGCGGGCATTTGTTTGTCCATGGACATGGTGCAAACGATCTGCGGTGCGGGGTGAATTGACGTCAACATGCTCGTTCATGGTCGGGGTCTCCATTTCCTGTTACGCGCAGTCTCCGCGATCCTTTACTTAACAGCAATTTCGTTTAACGTAGATCTTGATGAATTTCTTTCATGTGAAAACAGCCGATGGACAGCCCGCGCCTTGATATCCGCCATTTGCAAATGATCCGCGCCATTGGCCGCACGGGACGGGTTGTCGATGCGGCAGATGAACTGGGGCTGACCCCCTCCGCCCTGTCCCACCGCATCAAAGAGGCGGAGCGCCGTCTTGGCGTGCCGCTGTTTGAGCGGATGCACAAACGCCTGCGGATGACGGCCGCTGCAGAGTATCTGGCAAATTTCAGCGAAAAATTCCTGGGCGAGTTGTACTTGATCGAGGACGAAGTGCGCCGGATGAATGCCGGCATCGACCACGTTGTGCGCATCGCCGTCGAAAACTACAGCACCTACCACTGGTTCCCTGATTTTCTGTCGAAATTTCGATCTGAATATCCGAGCATCGACATTCAGATTATGGCGGGAAACCGCCGCGATATGGTCGGCTCCCTTTTGGACCGGCACATTGATCTTGCCATCACAACCGGTGGTGTGCCCCACACTGCGACTGAGCGACTGCCGCTTTTTCAAGATCCACTGGTTTTCATTTGCGCGCCGGAACATCCATTGGCGGCCGCAACCGCGGTTTCCGCGACAGATATTGAAGGGCAAAAATTCATCACCTACACCAAGACGCCTGAGCCTGATCAGGAATTCGCCCGCCTTTTTCGCCCGGAACGACGCTATCCCGTTTGGACTGCCTCGGTCGAACTGCCCGAAGCCATCATCGAGCTTGTCGCCGCCAATCAAGGCACCAGCATTCTCGCACAATGGGCCGTTGAACCCCATGTCGCGGCTGGCCGGATAAAGGCCATCGCGCTTGCACCCAAACCCATTTTGGTGGACTGGAATTGCGAATTTCGCTGCGATGAACCGGAAGGAAACCCGGTTCGACAAGTCGCCGCTGCTCTTGGTGATTGGTTTGCCTCGTAGGCCTTTGATGATCTCAACTTTGCTGTGATGCGTATGAATGACCGGTTTTCTCGCCGCGCAGCGGTGTAGAAATTTACTCTGCCGCAGCAATTTCCACGCTGCGAGCGCACGCAGCACAAAATCAACAGGTCCGGTGTGGGCTCTCAGCTGCCATTCGCCGCGTGATAATCTAACGGCTACTACGCGGACAAAG
>Ga0255753_1003226_pt1 | contig 17160 bp, 11 predicted proteins | sample 041ome_10_FD_179953 | JGI IMG/M metagenome (GOLD analysis project Ga0255753, IMG submission 179953) | Coastal salt marsh microbial communities from the Groves Creek Marsh, Skidaway Island, Georgia - 041412US metaG (version 2) | ecosystem: Environmental > Aquatic > Marine > Intertidal zone > Salt...
AAAGAGGTTTCACCCGAAATAGATGGTGGTGGCGGTGGACAGCCATTCTTAGCTATGGCAGGCGGTAAAAACAAAAAAGGGCTCGATAGAGCCCTTGAAAAATCAAAAGAAATTTTAAAGTCCTAAGCTAGTTGGCTTTTGATATTTGGTGCAGCGTTATTATCTTTTTTATCATACACCGGACCTCTATATTTTTCCGTGTAGGAAAGTCCTAAGTGTAATACGTAGAAGCCGTTGAAGGCAACACACATTATATAGTCCGTCAGCTTATAATGTCCAAAACTTTGACAAAGTTCAATATATACTTTGATCATAAAATAAGCCCAAGGAATAAAGAAAAGCGCTGCAATACCGTATTGTAAAGCGGGTTCACTAATAAAAAGGAGGGCACCAATAATGATTGGAGGAGGAATGATTACCAGCGCACTATGGGAGGCTGGGCGCCCCATAATCTTTAAGAAGGTAATTACGTTTTTAACGGGTATGATACAGTCTATTCCTGGAAGTCCACATTTGTCATATAGTGACCATTGAGCCAATACACCAACTATCGCGAATCCTCCAAGTGGGATGAGAACCCCAGGGCCGAATTTGTCTATGATTTGAATAATTGTTTCCATATCTATTTCTGTTTGCTTTTGGCTAATGTACAATTAATTGAGTAAAAAAACGAATTCATCGAGAAAAATAGATAGTTCATCGAATATATGGCTAAAGGTTAATAAAAAAGGGCGACCCAAGTGGGTCGCCCTTTTATGAGCTAGTATGAATATTAGTTTACTGCTTGATAAGCGCGTTCACAGAAGTGCTTCCGTCAACAGTTACTTTCACAAGGTAAGATCCAGAAGCTAGATCAGTCACATTCATCTCACCAGTCAATTGACCAGCAGCGATGATTTGTGAAGAAAGCGTTCTTCCAGCTAAATCCAATACTTGAACAGTACCCTGAGCTGAAGCAGCTGAACCAAGGATGAAGTTCACATTGTCAGTAGCAGGGTTTGGATAAAGACCAAACGAACCTTCAGCAATTGCATCTATTCCAAGTTGATCCGGAGTGATGTTCTTTTGATCCACATCTGTTCCACAACCGTTGTCTATTGAAAGAGTAACAGTATATGTTGCCAATGCATTTGGATCACTCCAAGGATATACAATGGAAGCTGTTGGAGTAGATGCTGTTTGTCCATTGTATCCAAAATCCCATAAATAAGTGGTGCTCTGAGAGATAAACAATGAGCTCGTTCCATCGAAGAAATATGCATTACCTGTATGAGTTTGAGTAATAGCCGCAGTAGGCTCTTCCAATACTGTCAAACCGAAGTCATCAGAAGAAGAACAACCGTAGCTATCAGTAGCAGTTACAGAGTAAGTACCTGCATCCGTGAAATCATTGCTAGCATTGTTGATACTAGAACCACCAGACCAAGCATAAGATGTGCCATTCATAATAGAAGCATCGATTGAGATTGGTAGATCTGCTTCACAAGCATCAAGATCAGCAATCTCAACACCTTGAGATTGAGTAATAACAATAGTTGCTTCACTCTCACATCCATCTTCCATTTTATTCACAGAGTATGTACCTGCTTCAGTCACACTGATTGAAGAGGTGTTGTCTCCTGTAGACCAACTATAAGTAGCGGCAGAACCACCACCTGGCTCAAGATCAAGAGTCTCGTCTGCACAAATGTGCGTAGCTGAATCAAGAGTTGCGTCAGGAACCAAACGAATGATCGCGTTATCCGATCCGCTTCCACAATATTCTGTAGTTATGCTCACAGATATATTGTAAGTCACTGGCTCAGTAGTTGCAGTGAGCGTTACTGAACTTTGAGTGGAAGTTTGATTGTTAACGTTCCAAGTCACAGACTGCGCAGGACCAGCTTCAACAATTGCTTCATTTCCGCAAATGGTGTCATTTCCTCCTAAAGAAAAAGATCCTGGATCAACAAATTCTACTGCTCCTAGATCTGGAGCAATCACACTTCTAACATTACCGCTGATGTCTTCTGTGTTGTTAGCAAGTACTTGACCAGCGTTGCTCAACGTATCATTACATGTAATACATGTCAATGAAGTTTCGAAGTTTGGATCAGTTTGAACTGAGTTCATATCATTTCCTGTAGCGTTCTGGTACGCCTCCAACGTTGAATACTGCGATGTACCGAAATAAACTGGTGACCCAGATGCAGTATATATATTGTTGTAATCACTCTCAGAGATAGAGAATCCACCAGCAACTTGCAGAGCATACCCCCCTACAAGATTAGCAATTGAATTATTCTTCATTGAAACGAGTCCTCCATTTGCAATATATACGGTTGAATAATTACTAAAACCTCCACGCTTGGTTATCGAGTTATTGTGGAAATCCATGATTCCAGTTCCAGGCGCGTAAATTGTATAATAACCGTAAGAAGTAGCCCCAGGCGTGCCTTGGAAAATGCAATTATTGCTGAATTGACTTCTTGGGTTGTTACGTCCAATACATGCGTTCATGTAGATTGGGTAGTAATAGGATTGCCCGACATCATGACCGATGTAGTTCTTAGTAATGTCGAAGTTATTTACGCTATACATGTAAAGTTGGTAATAACCGTATGTATTATTGTTATATAGTGCTGAATCATTTGTAATGGTGTTGTTGTCCAATATGAATCCATCAACTGCGTACATGTACATCTGATAGTATAAGGCGTTTTTGATAATATTACCTTGGATAGTCATGTCTTCAGATGGGTCTGCAGTATTTCCGCTTACCATGTACATAGATTGAGCACCATTCTCAACTAAGCTATTTGTTAAAGTAAATCCATCACTTGAACCTTCCCAACGGATATTCGCATCATAGTTAGATGTGGTTTGGTAAGAATTTCCCTTTAACCAGCAATTGTCGATTGTATTGTTGTTCGAACCAGACTTGACACTAAGCACGGTTCCATATGAATATTGCTCTAAGGCTTTCATTCGTAAATCTTGAAATGTGATCCAGTCACCTCCATCAAATTGAACAACATAATTGTCTGTTGTATTTGAAGCATCGTATTGAATCAACACATCATTTCTGTTACCAGATGCACTTTGGAATGTGACAGTATTATCTTCATCGGTGCCTAAAATGTCGTTGAAGCTCACTTGTTCATTATAAGTACCCGTGGCAAGACTGAAAACAACATGACCACAAACACCAAAAGTGTGTAGATCATTTGCCGCATCGTTTATTGTGGCGTAGTCACCGGGTATAGAGTAATTCCCTGAAAGACCAATTGAAGTAACCATCGACTGCTCGTCATTAGAAGCAATACTATCTTGTATGCCATTTGGAAGTTCAGTCCAAACAGTCAAATCGTCACCATTTGAAAAGGAAGCATTACCTATAACTAGGGTATCTGTACCACCTAGTGGAGGAACCGAACCTGTGTAGTACATGGCAACAGGAGTGGAAGTGTTGATTTGATAATAGATAGAACAATTTTGAAGCGTATCAGAACCTAAGTTGTTAATAACGACTTCAATATCTAAACTATCTAAATCACAAGTTGGAATTATTGGTGATAAAATCGAAGCGACTCCAGCATCATTGGCAGCGGGTGGTGCAAATGAAAATCGAATGTTTGGACGATTGGTTCCATTATATAGTCCGCCAGATGTAGACATTGAACAACCTGCTCCAGCCCAAGAATCAGCATATCTACTGTACACCATATTTCCACTTGTTGTGGAATAGTATACGGAATGATCACTTGTATAGCTAGTATTATCAAAACAAACTCCAACAACGATGTTGTCAGTTCCGTTCCAAACAAATGGTGAGTTGAATGTGTAAGTATTCCAACCTGTTGAGGTTCCTTGACTGCTAGCCGTATAGACATTAGTAAGCCCACTCACCATACCACTTAATGTGGTAGCGGTTGTAGTACCAATGGATACATTGAATCCATTCATGTTTTGCCCTCCAACGGCCGCGACATTAAAGGCCAAGCTCAAGATTGATCCGCCAAAACCTCCAGCTGCAGTTATTTCAGCAGCCGTATAAAGGATATGAGTTCTATCATCGTGATAGTATGTTCCATAAGGAGTTGGCCCTGGGTTGTAACTTCCAGTTGCGGAAGTGCCGGTGCCAACCGTGACTAAAACTTGACCAAGCGAAGCAAACGAAACACATGTCACGAGTAGCATTGTTAAAATATAATTAGTTTTTTTCATATTGATGATTTAATATTTGAATGTAAGAGTCAAATTTATCATTTAAATATCAGAATGAAACATTGGTCGAACAAAAAATGCATTTGATCTATCTGGTTTTAGATGGCGATAATTTGAATAAAAAAAAAGGCGTCCCTCGGGACGCCTTTTCGAATTGATAGATTGACTGCTTATTGCTTCACAATGGAAGAAACAGAGACATTATCGTCAGCGCTAACTTTTACTAGGTAAGAACCACTAGCAAGGTCAGAGATATCGATAGTTGCGATTGCTTGTCCAGCAGCTATGATCTGCGAGTTCAAAACTCTACCAGTTACATCCATGATCTCTACTAATCCAGATTCTGAAACTTCACTTCCAAGAGTGATATTCACAAAGCTAGTAGCTGGGTTAGGATAGACTGCGAAATCAACCGCGTTGATATCATTGATAGACAATGGATCAACAGTGATAGAAATCTCAGCTGGGTCTTGACCACAACCGTTGTCGATGACCAAACTTACTGGGTAAGTAGTTGGAGCACCGTTCCAAGGGAACACATACGTTGGGTTAGCAGCGCTTGAAGTGTCTATTCCATTGAATGTCCATAAGTAAGTGGTGTTAGGACTTGTGTTGGTAGAACCTGTACTACTGAATAAAAACGCTGTTCCAGCAGAGCCAGTATAACTTATGGCAGCTTGTGGGGCGCCAAGAACTAACAAGTCAAAATCTGAAGATGAAACACAACCGAAAACATCCGTTGCGGTCACACTGTAAGATCCTGATGTAGCAAATTCATTAGCAGCTGTGCTCGTAGATGAACCACCAGTCCAAGCGTATGAACTTCCACCAGGTATTGTCGCGTCCACTGAAATTGGAGCATCGTCTTCACAACCCTCAATATCTGCAATATCTACGGCAGTAGATTGAGTTACAACAACTGTAGCTTCACTTTCACAACCTTCTTCCATTTTCGTTACGGAGTATGTTCCAGCTTCGTCTGCATCAACAGTAGATGTAGTAGCTCCAGTACTCCACATGTAAGTGGCACCTGATCCACCACCAGGAGAAAGAGTAACACTTTCATCAGCACAGATATGTGTTGCTGAGTCAAGAGTTGCATTTGGTATTAAACGAATAACAGCATTGTCAGATGCATTACCACAATATTCTGTAGTGATACTAACCGAAATGTTGAAGTTTACGGGCTCGTTGTTTGCTGTAAGAGTAACAGAACTCTGAGTTGATGTTTGGTTATTGACGTTCCATGTAACAGATTGAGCTGGCCCAGCTTCAACTACTGTTTGGCTTCCACATATAGTATCATCACCACCTAATGAGAAGCTATTTGCATTCACAAACTCGGTAGCTCCAATATCTGGCGTAGATAAGCTACGTGTGTTGCCAGCGATGTCAGTAGTGACATTAGCCAGTGGTAAACCAGCATCGCTCAACGTGTCGTTACACGTAATACATGTTACATCTGTTTGCCAGTTAGGATTAGTCTGAACAGAATTCATGTCATTTCCTGTTGCATTTTGATAGTCTACTAACGAGCTATACTGGGAAGTTCCATAATATATCAATGACCCAGAAGTAGTATAAAAGTTATTGTTCTCACTTTCCGATACCGCAAAACCACCATTAACTTGAAGTGCATATCCTGATGTCATGTTTGCGAAGGAGTTGTTTTTCAATGAGATTAAACCTCCATTATAGATATACATCGCCCCGTTGTTAGCATATCCACCTCTTTTGGTTACAGAGTTGTTGTGGAAATCCATTATTCCACTGTTGTAGCAATACACTGTGTAGTAGTTGTAACTAGTGGCACCTGGAGTGGCACTAAAGAAACAGTTGTTTGATATTTGACTTCGTGGGTTATTGCGACCAACACAATTATCGAAATAGATTGGATAATAGTAAGCTTGACCAACAGTATGGTTGATATAGTTCTTAGTAATATCGAAATTATTCACACTATACATATACAGTTGGTAGTAACCATAGCTTCCTCCATAAAGAGCTGAATCATTGGTAATAGTATTATCATCAAGTATGAAGCCATCAATAGCGTACATGTACATCTGATAGTAAAGCGCATTCTTGATCATATTGCCTTGAATAGTCATGTCTTCACTAGGACTAGTAGTACTTCCATTGATCATATACATTGACATTGCTCCATTCTCAACCAAGCTGTTAGTCAATGAAAAGCCATCACTGGATCCTTCCCAAAGAATGTTGGCATCATAGTAAGTAGTGGTTTGGTAAGAATTACCTTTTAACCAGCAATTTTCGATGTTGATATTGTTGGAGCCACCCTTTACGTTCAGTACGCATCCATAAGTATACTGTTCCAATGACTTCATTCTTAGGTCTTTGAATGTGATCCAATCACCACCATCAAACTGCACTACATAATTGTCAGCTAAGGTTGAAGCATCATACTGAATCAATACGTCATTTCTGTTTCCAGAGGCACTTTGGAAAGTTACCGTAGCACTGTCGCTCGTGCCAAGAATATCATTGAAAGAAACTTGTTCAGTATAAGTTCCAGTAGCCAAGTTGAAAACAACATCAGCACAAACACCAAATGTGTGAAGATCATCTGCCGCCTCGTTGATGGTTGCATAATCACCTGGAATTGAATAAGTACCAGCAAGTCCAGTTGAAGTAACCATCGACTGTTCGTCATTAGAAGGTAGGCTGTCCGTTACACCGTTTGGTAACTCTGTCCATATCGTGAGGTCATCCCCGTTTGAAAATGAGACGTTACCTATGGTGACAGTGTCAAGACCACCTTGTGGAGCGACAGAACCTGAATAATACATTGCAACTGGTGTTGATGTATTAATCTGATAATAAATTGAGCAATTTTGAAGCGTATCAGAACCTAAGTTTTGAACTGCGATTGTAATATCAACAGAATCCAAATCGCACGTTGGTACCATTGGACTTATAATTTGTGCCACACCAGCATCATTGGCTACTGGAGGTAATATGGTTAAAGTGTAATCCTCTGCTTCTCCGTATGTTGTAGAGTTACATGGATGACTTGGGACGGCCACATACTGGCACCGTACTCGCATTCTTGTAGAACCTGGAAGAGCCGTTGCAGGAACTGTAAAAGAACCAGTATACGCAGCCGTGCTATAAGAACCACTATTCCAAACATCCTCTCCCGCGTCTAGGAAATCTTGATCTTGATTCCAATCCACCCATATTCTGTGTCCTTGCGAATACGCTGAGCCAGCTTGGACAGTGAAATTCACAGTTCCACCTGATTCAACCGTATGAACCATGGATAAATTTTGAGCCCAGTTACCAGAGGTACATCCACTATTGTTATTTGTAATATTTGTAGAACCGCCAGTTGTGCTGAAGTTTTGAATTTGATCACCAACTCCACACCCATAGCTGTATTGTGGAGTACAATATTGACCGTAACCCACAGTGCTTAGACCAATTGCAATGAAGCTGGCCATAAAAAGGTATAAATTTTTCATATATTTTGATTTAAATTAGAATCAAAACTACGTGAAAACGATACTCTATATGGAGGAGCTAGGAATTATTCAAAATAAAAATCATGGCAACTTTGAATACCTAAAATTCTAAGCGAATTTAACCACATCGTCTTTTTTAATGGTTTGGTCGGTCATAATGATTAATCGCTCTATCGTATTTCTCAATTGTCGAATATTACCCGTCCAGTCTACTTTTTTAAGTGCATCAATTGCGTCTTCCTCAATTTTTGAAGGTGCAGAGCCAGTTTCCTGAGATATCAAGGTGAGAAAGTGATTTGCTAGGAGCGGAATATCATCTTTTCGGTCATTTAATGATGGAACTCCTATGAGTATTACAGATAATCTATGATATAGATCTTCACGGAATCGTCCTCCTGCAATTTCTTCCTTTAAGTTTTTATTCGTTGCGGCAATAATTCTCGGAGAAACAGATATTTCTTTTTCTGCACCAACCCTTGTGATACGATTTTCCTGCAAAGCCCTCAATACCTTAGCTTGAGCGCTTAAACTCATATCTCCAATTTCATCTAAGAACAAAGTTCCACCTGAAGCCAATTCAAATTTTCCAATGCGCTGTTTGATTGCAGAGGTAAAAGCGCCCTTTTCATGTCCAAAAAGTTCACTCTCAATTAATTCTGACGGAATTGCCGCACAGTTTACTTCAACGAAGGGCGCTTTCTTTCGATTGCTTTTTTGGTGAAGCTGTTGAGCAACTAGTTCTTTTCCAGTTCCATTTGGACCTGTAATAAGCACTCTCGCATCAGTTGGGCCAACTTTTTCGATCATTTCCTTCACCTCTTTGATTGCTTTAGAAGCACCGATGATTGGAGATGCAGACTTTTCTGACACTTTCCTTTTGAGGGTTCTTGTTTCAGTCACCAAGGTTTTTCGATCCAAGGCATTTCTGACAGTAACCAACAACCGATTTAAGTCGGGTGGCTTGCTGATGTAATCATAAGCCCCTTTTTTCAAGGATTCCACCGCAGTTTCAATATTCCCATGACCTGAAATCATGATAACCGGGATATCTGGTTTGATGTCTTGGATTTGTTCTAAAACTTCAATCCCATCTATTCCTGGCATTTTAATATCGCATAAAATTGCATCATAGTCATTTTCCTTTATCAACGCCAATCCCTTAATACCGTCCTCGGCTTCGGATACTTTGATTTTCTCGTATTCAAGTATGTCACGCAGTGTTGATCGAATCGGACGCTCATCGTCAATTATTAAGATACTCGGCATGGGGCTAATATTTTATCCATTTAATCATTTCACGAAGGGTAGGCTTCTTTCCGTACATCAAGATACCTGTTCTATACACTTTTGCTGCGAGCCACACCATTCCTATAAATGCGATTACAAGAAGCGACATCGAAAGCGCTAGTTCCCAGATCTCGACATTGTTAAATGGTATCCTAACTAGCATGACTATAGGAGAGGTAAAAGGAATGATGGAAAGCCAGAATCCAATAGGGCTATTTGGGTTTGAGAACAGAATAAAACTCGCGATGTATCCTAATATTAGAGGAAAAGTTATGGGCACGATAAATTGCTGCGTGTCCGTATCGTTGTCCACTGCAGATCCAACAGCAGCCATCATGGCGCTGTAAAGAAGATATCCGCCTAAAAAGTAGAAAAGGAAAAGCCCTATCATTAGTGGGAAATTAACCTTTGAAATACTAGCCAATATGTTGTCTTCGCTGCTATACTTAATGGTTTTATCCTGCATTTCTTCGCTCATATCCTTCTGCATTTGATCCGTCATTGTAGCATTTTCAAACACACTTGCACTATCATATTGACTGAGCAGCGCGTATTGTCCAATACCAAGTAGCGTGAAGGAAAGCGTTATCCAGATCATAAACTGGGTTAGCCCCACCGCGGCAATTCCCACTATTTTACCCAACATTAAATGAAATGGCTTAACGGTAGAAATCATCACCTCTACTATTCGACTTGTCTTCTCTTCGATAACTCCACGCATGACCTGCACGCTATACATGAAAATGAACATGTATATGAGAATAGAAAAAACGATGCCAACAACTGCCGGAAGCATATCCGCTTCTTCTGCTGTTTTGGAAACAGAATCATATTGAAAAGCTTGCATTTCGAAAGGCTGCTTAATTCTCCGATAGTCGGATTCAGAAATATTGAACTCGCTTAGCTTAAATTCCTCTCCTTTCAATTGGATGGTTCGTTCAATGGCTCTTTGAACCCTGAACGATGGCTGCTTCTTGAAGTATAGTTGACCTGAATGTGTCTTGTAATAGTTTTTATTGATGTGGAGTAGGGCAGTGTATTCTGATGTTTCGAATGTGGCTAGTGCCTCATCTAAATCAGCATCACTTATAACGTACTGAATTAGCTCGGAGCTTTCAATAGTCGCAAAAAGGGGGTAGTTTTCATCTACGACCAAAACTCGCTGGTCTTCGGCTTCATCTATGCTAAGGTAAACAGATGCTATGCCAACACAAGCCATTATTATTGGTCCAAGCAAACTCATAATAATGAAGGAACGCTTCCGTACCCGGCTTAAATATTCTCTACGAATGATTAATAGAATATTTCTCATTCGGTAATTTTTTCAGTTTGTTGGCCAACAAGGTCAATGAATATGTCGTTCATACTCGGTAATACCTCTCGGAATGACTTAATACTTACCGTTTGTAATAATGCCGCAAGTAATTGATTCGGACTCACTTTGTCGTGTGATTTAATGGTTGCGATTAAAAAGCCATTGTCGTTTTTGATATTCAATATTTCAAATTGGAAGCCAATGCTATTTGCGAAAGCAACTTGACTTCCATCAAATACAATTTCGAAAATGCTCTTTCTGAATTTATTCTTAATCTCGACAAGACTATCATTGAGGATTACTTGCCCCTTGTTTATTAGACCAACAATCGAACATAGTTCCTCCACACTTGACATGTTGTGAGTCGAAAGAATGATGGTTTTTCCTTCCGAGTGCAGTTTTAAAATCTCATTCTTTAATTGTTCTGCGTTAATTGGATCAAACCCGCTAAATGGTTCATCAAGAATTAGGATATCGGGGTTAGATGCGACAGTGATTACAAATTGAAGTCTCTGCTGCATCCCTTTGCTTAATGATTCGACAGGCTTGTTTTTCCAGTCGTTCATGTTCATTTTTGAAAACCAAACTTGCAAATGGTGTCGAGCTTCTGAATCTGAAAGGCCTTTTAGTCGAGTTAAGTATATCGCTTGTTCCCAGACCTTCATTTTCCGATACAAACCTCTTTCTTCGGGGAGGTAACCTATAGAACTAGAGCTATGCTTTAAATGAAATTCAATTGTCCCTTCATCTGGAGCAGTAATGCCAGTAAGCATTCGGATTAATGTGGTTTTTCCCGCTCCATTGGGGCCAAGTAATCCAAAAATTTTGCCTTTCGGGATTTCAAGACTAACATTATCCAAGGCTATGTGAGCGCCAAAACGCTTTGTAACATTAGATACTGATATTATCTGTTCAGTTTTCGTTTCAATCATCTTTGGCTCAAAGATGCAATATCCATAAAATGGTTAAGTGAAGAATTCTTTCATTCTATTAAAAAAGCTTTTTTCCGTGCCGTTAGGATTAGGTTGGAAATTAGGAGCGATCCTTAACTTTTCTAATATTTCTTTTTCTTCAGGCGAGATAGATTGAGGAGTCCAAATGTTTACGTGGATGAGTATGTCACCTGTTTCGTAAGAGTTTAATACTGGGATTCCTTTGCTTTTGAGTCTTAGCGTTTTTCCTGATTGAGTGCCAGGAGCGATTTTGATTTTTGCCTTACCGGTGAGTGTAGGAACTTCAACCGAGGCGCCAAGTGCCGCATCTGCAAAGTTTAAATGGACATCGTGATGTAAATTGCCTCCATCTCGCGCAAAATGTTCATGTGGCAGCTCTTCTATCAGTACAAGAAGATCTCCTGCTGGTCCTCCCATTGGGCCATCATTACCTTTGCCTCTAACACTGAGTTGCATGCCTTCTTCAACACCAGCGGGTATGTCAATTGTCAGCACGGTTTCTTTCCGTTCAAGACCATCGGGCATTACACCTGCTTTCGATTTGGAAATTGTTTTTCCAGTTCCAGAACAAGTGCTACATGCGCTGGCAGTTTGCATTTGACCCAGAAATGTTTGAGTCACTCGCATTACACGTCCTGACCCACCACATGTTCCACAGTTCGTGTACTCTACACCTTCAGCTTGGACCAGCTTGTTCACCTTGATTTTCTTTTCTACACCAGAAGCAATTTCTTCCAAAGTTAGTTTGACTCGGACTCGAAGATTTGAACCTCTGCGCACAGAGGCACCTCTTTGTCCGCCACCGCCTTGTCCTCCAAATCCGCCAAAAGCACCTCCGAAAATGTCTCCAAAGGACTCGAAGATGTCTTCAACATTCATTCCTTGTCCGCTGAATCCTCCTGCACCACTCATGCCGGCATGACCAAATCTATCGTATTTAGCCTTCTTTTCTTGGTTACTTAAAACCTCATACGCTTCTGCCGCTTCCTTGAACTTATCTTCAGCAGCTTCATCACCAGGGTTTTTATCTGGGTGATACTTGATTGCTAGCTTCCTGTAAGCCTTCTTTATTTCATCAGCGCCAGCACTTTTGCCGACACCAAGCACTTCGTAATAATCTCTTTTCGCCATTAGCTTCCTACTACCACTTTTGGATGTCGAATGATTTTTTCATTCAACGTGTAACCCTTTTCAACAACGTCAAGGATGATGCCTTTCTCTTTCGCTTTATCAACCGGGACTTGCGCTATTGCTTCATGCTGCTCCGCATCAAACATTTGCCCAACCGAATCAATGCTTTTTAATCCTTTTGATTCAAGTGTCTTGCTAAGCTTTTTGTAGAGTACTTCAAAACCTTCCTTGATTGTGTTTACTTCTTCAATTTTTTTATTCGAGTCTAAAGCTCTCTCGAAGTCATCTAGTACGGGAAGTATTTCCTTAACAATGTCTTGAGAAGCCGTACTGATCAGTTCAATACGCTCTTTTGCATTTCGCCTTCTGAAGTTTTCAAATTCCGCGTAAAGCCGCAGATATTTGTTCTTCTCCACTTCTAGTTGTTGCTCCACCGTAGGTTCCTGGACACTTTCCTTAGGAGATTCGGTTTGCGGACTCTCGCTGGTTTCATCAATAGCTTCTGCTGAAGTATTCACTTCCTCTATCTCCTCGTTTGGTAATTGCTCTTTTTCGCTCATCATTAATTACAATATCGGTGGCGTAGGTCAAATTTATTGCCAATGCAGAGTTTTGGACATATTGGCAGAAAACAGAAATAATATCAGGGATTTATGACAGCTAGAGGCTTTGAACGTGTTTGTCAAGTTCCATGTCAATCATTTTTCCTCGCAAGTTCTTCGCGATAATGATTCCATTTTCATCTACTAAAAAACTACTTGGAATTGCACCAACTCCATATATACGAGCGGCTTCAGACTTCCATTTTTTTAAATCACTAACGTGATATTTCCAAGATAAATTGTCCTTTTCAATGGCCCCTTTCCATGCCTGTCGGTTGTTGTCCAGCGAAACGCTAAATACTTCAAAACCTTTAGCTTCTTTAAACTTTGCCTTGGAATACTTTTCATAAGCTCGCACCACATTTGGATTTTCTCGCCTACATGGTCCACACCAAGATGCCCAGAAATCAATTAGTACGACCTTTCCTCGAAGATCACTTAGTTTCATGATTTTTCCATCGGGATTTTCAAGTGCTATCTCAGGGGCTTCTGCACCGATATTGACAGGGGTTAAATACAACCGCTGAGAGTCATTTGTATTGAAAGCACTCGTTCCTAAAGATATTAGAATTATTGAAAGTATTGTTAGGTATCGCATTTCCTTGAATTTTAGCTGTCGCTTCTTACAATCTTCGCGCCAATTGCATTTAAACGTTGGTCAATATTCTGATATCCTCTATCTATCTGCTCGATATTTCTAATAACGCTTGTTCCTTCCGCGGACATAGCTGCTATTAAGAGTGAAACACCAGCTCTAATATCAGGTGAGGTCATTTGGATTCCTCTTAAATTTGAGGAACGACCTAATCCAATGATAGTGGCTCTGTGCGGATCGCAAAGAATGATCTGAGCTCCCATATCAATTAATTTATCCACGAAAAACAACCTACTCTCAAACATTTTCTGATGAATCAGAACACTTCCCTTAGCTTGTGTAGCTACTACAAGAATAATACTCAATAGGTCTGGGGTAAAGCCTGGCCAAGGTGCATCAGCAATGGTTAAGATTGAACCGTCAATGAAGGTTTCGACCTCATAGCTGTCTTGAGCAGGAATGTATAAATCATCTCCCTTTAAGGTCATTTTTATTCCGAGGCGTTTAAACACTTCTGGAATCATTCCGAGATGTTCATAACCAACGCCCTTAAGGGTTATTTCGCTTTGAGTCATCGCAGCTAAGCCAATGAAGCTTCCTACCTCAATCATGTCTGGTAAGATCCGATGTTGACAACCGCCCAAAGAGTCTACACCATCAATAATGAGAAGATTAGAACCAATTCCAGAGACTTTGGCTCCCATCGCATTCATCATCTTGCACAGTTGTTGTAAATATGGCTCACAGGCTGCGTTGTAAATTGTCGTTCTGCCTTTCGCTAGAACTGCCGCCATGACAATATTGGCAGTGCCTGTAACCGATGCTTCATCTAGAAGCATATACGTTCCTTTCAGTTCGCTAGCTTCAGCTCTGTAAAACGAAGATTTCGAATCGAAGATGAACTTCGCTCCTAATTTTTCAAATCCAATGAAATGTGTATCTAATCTTCTTCTGCCAATTTTATCCCCACCAGGTTTTGGTATATAGCCTTTGCCAAATCGGGCTAGTAACGGACCGACAATCATGATTGAGCCTCTCAGACTTGCACCTTTTCTGGCAAATTCCTCAGAATTCAGATAATCGATATCTACTTCGTCCGCCTGAAAGATGTAGTGGCCAGTTCCTTTTTTCTGGATTTTCACACCTAGGGAACCTAATAAGTCGATGAGTTTGATGACGTCAACGATTTCGGGTATGTTTTCAATTTCAACCTTTTCAGGTGTCAATAGCGTTGCACATAATATTTGTAGCGCTTCATTTTTCGCTCCCTGAGGGGTCAGTTCCCCTTTAAGTTTTCTTCCGCCTTCGATATGAAATGAACCCATAGTTTTACTTTTTCCATTTACGTTTTGAACGACCCTTTCCTTGATTTCTCGAAGTCGGCTTTTTATTATTCGTGATCACAATATCATTGGTATGCACAAATCTGAAATCTTCATCAAGTTTCAGTTTTCCGTTTGACATAGAAGTTAATTGATCAATAATCATTTCCTCATTTACAGAATCACGATTATAATTTAGGTAGCTCCTTTTCATCAAATTAGCTATTTGCTGAACAAGCTCTTGCTGTTCCTCAACATTTTCAATTTTCAAAGCAGCCTCGATAAGTGCTTCTATTATTTTGCCGTAATGCTTGAATTTAAACTTCTGATCTGGATATTCAACTTTCTCTGCTTTTATTTCAGAGCGAGGAGTTGGCATGGGGTATGGTGCATCAATATCAAGTTTGAAATCACTTATAATATAGAGGTCATCCCATAGCTTTTGTTGCAATTCTTCCGCACCCTTATAACTCGGGTTGAGCTGCGTCATTATTTGGATGATAGTTTCTGCCGCTTCGTTTCTTTTCTGCCGATCTTCGATCGTCATAGCGTGATTGACCATGTCTTGCACATGTCGGCCATATTCGGCTAGAATGAGAGCTTCTTTCTGTGTTGCGTATTCCATTAAATGGTGTTGGTAAAAGTTATTCTATTAACTGAAGCTTGGCAAATTTGAGTAACAGCTGCTTTTTGCCAATGCCCTTAAAATCAACGGTGGCTTTCTTGTTGGGAAAATCACCCTCCAAACCTACGATTTCTCCGGTTCCAAATCGCTCATGTTTTACTTTTATGCCAACTGCCAATCGTGACATTTCAGATTCAGAGAGAGTAGCCCCAGTGGCAGTGGGTTTGACTAACTTCCTTTGAATCACGTGTTTTTGAAGAGTGTAAGATTTGCTTGAAAGTTCTCTTTTCTCGACCGTTTTTTGAATGCTTGGCGAGTCGATAAGCGTTGTGTCTATCTCTGACAGGAAGCGACTTGGTTCGCAATAATTCATGTTTCCATACCGGAATCGAGTAGAGGCAAAGGATAGAAACGCCTTTTTTTCTGCCCTCGTCAATGCAACGTAAAACAGCCTGCGTTCTTCTTCTAAATCCGCTCTTGAGGAAACACTCATTTGGCTTGGGAAGAGATCTTCTTCTAAACCTGCAATAAAAACGTAGGGGAATTCAAGTCCTTTCGCTGAATGTATTGTCATCATAGACACTTTAGGCTGATCATCATCCTTACTGTCCTTGGCGTCCACGTCTGTAAGAAGAGCAACATCTTCTAAAAACTTCCCGATTGATCTTGGGTTGTTTATTTCAAGTTCACTTTCATCCACGGGAATCTCAGTGAATTCCTTCATTCCAGACAGTAATTCTTGAATATTCTCGTACTTGCTAATTCCTTCAGGAGTTTTATCGGTGTAAAATTCACGTAACATACCTGTAGTAGAAGCGATGTGATTTCCAAGTTCGTAGGCATCATTAGTTTCAGCCATGACTTGAAAGCTTTTAATTAACGTTTTAAACTCATTGATTTTTTTAATTGTAGATGCGTTTACAGGTAAACGTGCATCTTGAAGGTTGGATATGATTTCCCATGGAGACACTCCTTCTTCACTGGCGGCAATTGTAATTTTATCGCGTGTGGTTTGTCCAATACCTCTGGCTGGGTAATTCAAGATTCGTTTGAATGCCTCCTCGTCATTTGGATTAACGCACATTTTAAAATATGCCAAAAGGTCCTTGATCTCTTTTCGCTGATAAAAACTCATACCCCCATAGATACGATAGGCGATGTTTTTTCTTCTTAGAGATTCTTCAATTGCTCGCGATTGGGCATTGGTCCTATAAAGGATGGCAAACTCATCTTCAACGGCTCGTTCGTTTGATTTATGCTCTAAAATCTCACTTGCGATAAAGTTCCCTTCTTCTGTTTCGCTTAAGCACTTAATTAGTTTGATTTTATCACCCTGATCATTGCTCGTCCAAACCTTTTTTTGCAATTGATCCTTATTATGCTTGATTACATGATTTGCGGCCTCAACAATAGTTTGGGTTGATCTGTAATTTTGTTCTAGTTTAAAAACAGATACATCTGGATATATACTTCGGAATTGCAGAATATTCTGAATGTTCGCACCTCTAAAGGCATATATGCTCTGCGCATCATCCCCAACAACGCAAATATTTTCATGTCGAGCGGCAAGCATTTTTAAAATGTTGCTTTGAGAAAAGTTGGTGTCTTGAAACTCGTCTACTAATATGTATCGGAA
>Ga0255753_1003233_pt1 | contig 17148 bp, 18 predicted proteins | sample 041ome_10_FD_179953 | JGI IMG/M metagenome (GOLD analysis project Ga0255753, IMG submission 179953) | Coastal salt marsh microbial communities from the Groves Creek Marsh, Skidaway Island, Georgia - 041412US metaG (version 2) | ecosystem: Environmental > Aquatic > Marine > Intertidal zone > Salt...
CCTTCTTTATAGGCTAGCAAACCCGACTTCGCTATTGTGTATATATCGCTCATTTTTCAGGCTCGTGTTTACCTAAACTCATCTGCTCAACAATTGCTTGCGCAATACCTATATCGACCGATTGGCTTGTACTATTAGCCATTTCCTTGTCAAACATTTCAACGAAAGTGTCATCTGAGCTGGTATCGAACAATCCTTGGCTAAGTTTACTTTCACGCGCCTGTTTAAGAAGGCTTTCTATGAAAATTGCCTCAAATTGATCTGCAACTGAGGCCAAACTATTATCTATGGGAGACGATTTTTTTGCTCCACTGAGGGGCAAAGGATCATGCGCCATTGAAGTTTCTAATATCTTAAATTTAGACAAATCCATGCTAGCCCTATTTGTTCCTAAATTACGATTAGCTCAGCATTCAAAGCGCCCGCTTCTCGTAATGCTTCAAGAATAGCGACCAAGTCTGAAGGTGTGGCTCCAACAGAGTTGATTGCATCAACCAACTCATTAAGCGACACTCCGGCATCAAACAGGAACGCTTTCGCTGTGTCCTCTTTAACCGTTATCTCCGTGTCTGGTACAGCTTGTCCGGCGGCGTTTGCTTGTGCGCCGGCCCCAACTGCAACCGCATTCCCGCCTTCAACTGATAAATTTTCATTTACTTTAACAGACAATGAACCATGAGAGACTGCTGCAGGTGTGACCTTCACATTTCCGCTAATTACAAGCGTACCGGTGCGTGAATTAACTATTATTTTTGCCGGTGGGTCACTACGCGTAACTTCCAAATTCTCTAAAACAGATACAAAACCTACCTTTTCTTCGGCTTTCGACGGTGCTATTACACGAATACTGTTTGTATCAAGTGGTAATGCAGTACCTTCCCCAAAAACTTCGTTAATCTTTACAGCGATATTATTAGCAGTTGAAAAGTCGCCACGATGTAAATTCAAAATAACAAAATCAGTATCTAAAAATTCTGTTGGGACGAGACGTTCCACTGAAGCTCCTCTTGGGATGCGACCAACTGTAGGAATGTTTACAGTTAAGGAAGAATTATCTGCCCCTTGAACACCAAGCCCTCCTACAATAACATTGCCTTGCGCTATTGCATATGTTTCACCATCTGCACCAAGCAAAGGTGACATGAGTAGAGTTCCGCCTTTAAGAGATGTAGCACCACCGACCGTCGACAACGTTACGTCAATTGCTTGACCCGGCTTTGTAAAAGGTGGCAAGTCTGCAGTTAGCATTACCGCTGCAGCATTGTCGCCATTGAAACCACCGATATCCGATGTTACGCCAAAACGCGCCATAAGAGACTGCATAGATTGAAGTGTTATGCCAGTATTGCCATCCCCTGTCCCGGCAAGACCAACCACGACACCATAACCGACCAATTGATTGGAGCGCACCCCGGCTAAGGAAGTTAGGTCTTTGATGCGATCCGCAAATATTGGGTGAGCGGCAAACAGCATAAAAAAACCTATTATTATTTTTTTGGCGATGATCATCGGCATAAACCTAAATTGGAGAAATAGTTTCTATCAGCTTGGTATACCAACCCTTTTTACCAGTTCGGGCAATATCACCCGCGCCGATATAATTGATTTCAGCGTTCGCAATTCTGTCAGATTGGACGACGTTTGCTGCTGAAATATCTCGTGGCCTAACAATGCCTGAGACACGAATATATTCATCGCCATTATTCAGCACTAGTTTTTTCTGCCCTAATATTTCTAGATTTCCATTTCCAAAAACTCTAACAACGTGAACAGATAGAGATCCAGACAACGAATTAGATTGTGCTGTAGATCCGGAACCTGAAAATGAATTATCCGCCCCTGTCGAAAATAATTCACCAATGGGCGGTAGCGCAGTCGGCAAAGTCACAGAGCTTGTACTGGATTTTGATGTCGACGCATTCTGTGACTTTGTCGCTTGAAAGCTTTCGGTGAAGGCGACTGTTAGAATGTCACCAACCCGACTGGCGCGACCTTCCATTGCAAATAAACTGCCTTTATCCTTCTGATAGATACTTCCAAAACTCGGCTCCGAAGTTTGTACTTCATCTATCTCCAAGTAGAGCGGCTCATATTGGCTCGAGCGCCTGTCTTCGACGTAGGATCCACAGCTTGCCAATACAATGCAACTCGAGATCAAAAATCTAATCATAACACACCTATAGATTTCTAGAAATAAATTGCATCATCTCATCGACGGCAGTAATCGATTTTGAGCTTACCTCATAAGCCCTTTGCGTTTCGATCATATCCACTAATTGCTGCACAACGTTGACATTAGAGCTTTCTACATATCCCTGCAGCACTTTGCCAAAACCTCCATCCAAAGGCGCTCCCTCCTGAGGCACCCCGCTCTCACCGGACTCGACAAAGAAGTTTTCACCAATTGGAGTAAGTCCCCTAGGATTGCTAAAATTAGCCAAGGCTAACTGACCAACCTCTTGCGCAATATCGTTACCCGGCGACGTGACACTTACAATGCCGCTGCTAGCAATATTTATACTTGTTGCGTCAATTGGAATTTGAATTTGCGGTTGGACCACATAGCCACTTGTCGTAGTTAACAGGCCATCCGCATTGCGCGAAAGAATTCCTGAACGTGTGTAGCCAACACGACCATCAGGAAGAAGTGCTTGGAAAAATCCCTTGCCATCGATTGCCAAATCCAGCGCATTGTCTGTTGCCGTCAAGCCGCCCTGAGTAAAGAGTTTTTGTGTGCTTACAACTTTTACGCCTGTTCCCACAGCCAATGGGGATGTGAGTGACGTATTATCAGCAGTTTGTGCGCCAGCGTTTTTAACGATTTGGTAAAATAAAGATTCAAAATTGGCACGATCCATTTTAAATCCAGTAGTATTAACGTTTGCAAGATTGTTTGCAATAACTTGCATTTTGTATTGCTGAGCTGTCAAACCTGTTTTGGCGACGTGCATTGCTGAAGTTGACATTCTTTTGCCCCTTTATTGACTATCAATATGAAGCAAGAGTTATGCCAACTTCAGTCCTAGGTTGGTAGAGACATCAACTTAGATCCAGCGCTATCTATTTCACTGGCTTTTTTGATCAACTTAATATTGATTTCAAAATGCCGCTGCATATCAATGTTATTAATTAATTCTTCAATTGCCGAAACATTTGAAGCCTCAAGATAACCCTGGCCAAACTTCGCAGTTTGGTCCGCAGCTGGTACGGTGCCGTCCGCTTTACGAATATTTCCGTCCAAGCTTTTTACGAGTTGATCTAATTCAGAAGTCGTCGAACCAATAAAACCGATACTAGTAAAATCTCCGTCTTGCGCACCGGGCAATTGAACCAACACCTCACCTATATCAGTGATACTAAGTTGAGAATGTTCGGGTAACACTATGGGCGCGAGACCATCAGACAAAACCAGATCACCTGCACCATTTACGAGCTGATTGGTGGCATTGATCCCCAAATCTCCACGTCTGGATAAGGCTATCTGCCCATTTTCAGGAGAGATGTAAAAGAAGCCTTCATTTAAAACTGCTATATCGGTAGAAAGTCCTGTATTTTGGAGTTGACCCGACTCATTCGAAAATGAGCGGATATTCGTCTCGAGTGGCAAGACTTTTGCTGATACTTTTTCAAGCTCCTTTAGAAATGCTGCATTTCCCTCATTTGGCAAGTCTCGCCTGAAACCTGGCACATTCACATTTGAAAGGTTATGTGCCAGATCGAATTTAGTATCCTGCATTTGCCGAATTGCAGTAAGAGCAGTTTGCGCGAGCCTATCCATTAAACAAAACCAATAACTTCTGGATTACGAACGAATATTGATAATTGTTTGCGTCATACTTGAAGACGTCTCGATGGCTTTTGCTGCAGCCTGATAGTTCCGTTGAGACGTTATAAGATTCACTAGTTCTTCGGTGATGTCAACATTTGACCGCTCTAAAGATCCAGACAAAATTTGTCCGAAACCATTCGATGTCGCCTCGCCCAACTCAGGATCTCCACTTGCTTCCGTTGCCAAAAACGAACTATTACCAATTTGCTTCAGACCACGGTTATTTGCAAAATTTGCAACAATAATTTTTCCCAAGGTGACATTTTGGCCGTTAGAATAGCCAGCATTTACTTTGCCCGTGTTATCGATCTCGAGATTAGTCAGCCTCCCAGCCGAATAGCCATCTTGAATAATGCCTTCTGCAGTGAATGGCTTATCCAATTGAGTGATTTTTGAAAAATCCATACTCAGAGGCTTTAAGAGGCCTTTATAGTCAATTTTTGTGATTGGACTAACTATATTGCCATCAACATCAAAGGTCAGCTCGCCCTCGTCAAGATATAATGGATAAAAGTCTTGAACCATGTTATCAGCAAAGGATTGATTATTGGCGGTAATTTCACCTGTAGGAGAAATGTAGAGTGGTCGGCCTAATTCGTCAGTTGCTTGTACGGGTTGTCGAACTTCTGTCGTAACACCGAGGCCAAGCGGAATATTTTTCAAACCAAACTTTAATGCACCGTCGATCGCAATCGTCGAGCCTTCTCCTGACGTTGTGGTCGTAAACGTTAAATTATTTTTATCTGAGTCATAGGTTACCTTTACGCCCCCAACTGGAGCTCCCGTGATTGGGTTTTTCATGTTATTAATTCGAGTTTGAAGTGTTGCAGCAAGTGTTGTGCCTTTATAATTTCCCTCAGGAATAACAATCGAAGCACTAACACCATCAACAACAACATTCACACGGTTTTCGCCACCAAGAGCAGATATGGAAAATGCCTGAGACATGTTCATTAATGCTTCACCACCAATGGCAACAGCTGGTTTTGAAACGAGGCCAGTTGCATTAGTGTAGCCTTCAACGCCGTCGCGAGGAAATCCAAGAATTTGAGCTGTGCCTTTGCCGATTTTATTAAACTCATATGTGGCATCATCAGTTTGATCACGGGCACCGGTTTCCGTGAGACCATATCTACCTACTGCAACACTAGACTCATTTTGCGCAGCAGTTACGCCAACTGCCGAGTTTGCGCGCAAAGCTTCACCTGTCGTACCACTCTTTATCACGAACTGATTTTGTACGGTATCATAATCAACTTTCATCCCGTAGCGCTTATTTTCCACACGCACTTCAGGACCGACAGGCACTAATGCATTACCAACCAAGATTTCTTCGGTCTTTAGATCGATTTCCGCGTTATTACCAAATGCCTCTATTCCTAATGCGTTCTCACCAGCATCCAATTTCTTGCTATAAACTGTAAATAAATCGAAACCGACACCAGTACCCTTGCCTAGCTGCGAACTTTGGGCGTCAAACGTCAAACGTTGATTGGTTTCATCATAACCGATTTTGATTGCTGGATCCCTATCATCGATCCAGTTGATAGTTTCAGTGGTCGGATTTGCAACGAGACCGTACTCTGCCAAAGCTGTTGTCGATGAAAAAGCAGCAAATGCAGATCCTGTATTAGCTGCAGTTGTAGTGCGCTTTGCAGACGCCTGCACCTCACGAATCACGAGCTTATTCGAGTAAAATGTTTCGCCTACACCCTCGACTAGACCCTTGGTGTTCTCGAAATAGGCCTCAACATGGTCAGATGGTTTTCCCAAAATAGTAATAGCGGCTTCACCAGCATTCCCAGTGTCGACTATTGCAGTGTCAATAACCTTGTGGTTCAGAGTGATAACTGTAGTTCCACTTACTTCTTCAGCACTTCTGATTGAAATTTCTCCAGACCCAACTTCATCAATAAATTCTGTTGTTTTGCCAGCTGCAGTATTTTGTTGGAACCTTAATACTTCTAAGTCGCCCAACCCAGTAGCGCCGATAGTAATTTGAAGATATCCATCTGAATCTTTCTTAATATTACTCAGAGTAGCTGCAACTTTATAATCATACGCTTTTACGTCAGGTGTGCCTCCCACGTTCGAATAAGCAACATAGCGAGCGACGCCTGTGCCGCTATTCACTTGAGGATTCGTATGCGTAAACTGAATAACATCATATGCTGTAGGCATTGGCGCCGCCATGTCGATTGCAGAACTTGCAATCTTTTTAAACATGCGCCCACTAACATTCAGTTCTGCGGCCGCTGCTGCATCTTCCGACTTTGCTCCTGCCGCACTCTGAATCTTGGCATTCATTGCATTGGTTATTAATCGTTGCGCGTGAACTAAAAAGTCATCGAGCTCTAGCCCCGCTTTTGCTTGAGCTTGCGTCGCAGCTATGGACCCTCCCGCTGCGTGCAAATCAACGGTGATTGGTGTCGCTAGGCCTTTTGCCTTACCGTCACCAGCAGGCTGTTTCAAATCAATCGTAAATGTGCTGTCTACGTTGTCTGTAAGTTGAATTTTTTTATCGTCCCCAAATCCACTTCGAAGCGCAATCTGTACCGCCTCTGCGAGCTGTGTCCCATTGTAGGTACCAGGAGGGATATCAATAGATACGGGTCCGCTTTCATCAATGTCGACGAGTAAAAAGTCTTTACCCCAAAATGTACCTGGCGTTGGGTTTTCGATACCTTTTAACGCCTGGTACTCCATTGTTTTAGTAAACATCATCGGATCGGTTACAATTTCTACAGTTCGTCCGTCCCCTAGGTAAGCAGACAAGGACTGCCCCGTAATCATCGCGGGGGTGGATTTAACGGGCAAACCTAGATCATCAGCACGGTATAGCGGCGAGCCTTTACCCTCCAAGATATAGCCTGAGTCTTCTGGAGCAATTGTCTTTTGACCAAATTTATCAATAAATTGGGCATTTCCCTTAGCATCAGTTGCTCGCGCTAGTTCGGGCAGGAGTTCCTCGCCATCAACAAACATACGAGTATCATATTTGTAGGTTTGATCTGTTGCTATAGGGTCCTGCGTTTTGATATAAAAAACCGAGGCCGACTTGGGATTTCCAGCGCTGTCATAAATAGTCACAGATGAAGACGCAGAATAAGTAGAAGGGTCATTTTGATCAAACTCTACTCCCTGTGCAATTACGGGGGCACTCGCTGGCAGATTGACGCCTACTTCGATATTTTCCGTTACTTTTGGGGCACCAAAGTCGGCAGACAGCACAAGCTTCTGCGCCCCTTGTAGTGTTTTGTCAGAAATGTTTCCATCGCTATCGACCGGATACCCCAATAGAGCCTGACCCGCACTGTCTACAATTTGACCATTATCGCTTACATTGAACGCGCCATTTCGTGTATACACAATTTGACCAGGATTACCCGCAGATTGCAGCGCAAAGAATCCTTGGCCGGAGATCGCCAAATCAAGAGTGTTGGTTGATTGGGTAATATTACCTTGGGAGAACTGTTGAGTTATTGCTTTTGTTGCAGTACCTGCGCCGACCACATTTGTCTGCAAAGGTGTGGTGCCAAAAATATCACCAAATTCTGCCACACTCTTCTTAAAACCAGTGGATCCAACATTTGCAATATTGTTTGAAGTAGTTGAAATTTCAGTTTGAGCGCCTTTTAAGCCGGTCAGTGCAGTGTAGAAAGACATTTCGTTCTCCCGTAAAACTCTTTGTCGCTAAGATTATGCAAAATGCATGCCAGATTTTATGTATCGATAATTATCTAAAATTAACGGCCGATGAGACATCAAACTCGCCAAAGCCTTCAACATTCAACAAAACTTGCTTCGTGTCGCCAGAACCCACTGATGCGGATATGACTTTCGAGTAAATCGAAGGGCTTAACTGTTCTGGGCCAGCCCCAGTATCTATCGTTGCCTCTATTTTTATGCGAGCGCGTTCATCTAATAGCTCCTGTGCGATTTCAGTCCAAGCAAACCCTATAAGACCAGCGGGTTTTGGACCAAGCTCCTCGAAATGAAGTGCCTCGCCAGTTTCAGCATTTAAATATCGTAATTGTGTCGAAATCGTGGATTCCGGTAAATCTAGAACACCATGAAGCTCGCCGTTTTCATCAGGCGTTCCGACGCTGCCCGGCACCAAAACCGAATGGCCTAACAAATTAGATGCGGTCGCAATGCGTGCCTGGTCAAATTCTTCCACGAGTTTACCGATGGAATTATTAATTTCCTGTATTCCAGTTACAGTGGAGAACTGCGCCATTTGAGCGATAAAATCTCCGTTATCCATCGGCGCGAACGGATCTTGATTTTGGAGTTGGGTGGTCATTAACTTTAAAAAGTCGGACTGCCCCAAGGTATCAGATTTCGCCTTTTGAGCACCTGCTTTTTGAGAAATTCCAAGCTTCTCAAATATTGCCGCTTGCGAGCTATTTGGATCAATTGTTGCCATTGTCTACTCCTATTTACCCATGTTAATTGTACGCATCATCAAGCCGCGGAGTGTGCTTACAACTTCTACATTGTTTTCGTATTGCCTCGACGCCTCGAGCATTTCGACCATTTCTTCTTCTTGATCTACCGCTGCTACATAAATGTAACCCTCTTGGTCAGCCTTGGGATGACCAGGTTGAAAAATCTTTTCTGGGGCTCTGTCCACAGCAACAATATCCACAACATCTACTGAAGCGACGCCTGTTTTTTCTAAATTGTCTGCGTATAGAGTTCTGAAGACGGGCTTGATTGCGCGATATGCATCTGCTTCCGTCGACGCAACTGAACGAGCGTTTGCAAGGTTGCTCGCGACCGTGTTTAGACGCAACATTTGCGCCGACATACCTCTTGCCGCGATGTCAAATATGTTTTTTATCTCAGACATTCGTCATTCGCCCTTAATAGCCATTTTCAATCCCGCAATTTTTGAATTAAGAAACTCTAACGACGATTGATAACGAATTACGTTCTCAGAAAACTGCATCTGCTCAACATGCAACTCAACAGTATTCCCATCTTGAGAGGGGGTAATATTCTGCCGAAATCCAATACCTGTGTCGTTTGGACCAGTTGCTAAAGCTATATGTCTGCCGTCCGTTACTTTTACTTTTCCCAACCCCATTTTAACTTCGATCATTTTTTCGAAGTCGAGGTCCTTCGCTTTGAAGTTCGGTGTCGCGGCATTTGCAATATTAGATGCCAAAATTTCGTTTCTCTTTGCCCTGAGGTTCAATGCCTCAGAATGAAACTTTAGGTGACTTTCAATTGACTTCACGGTTCACACCATTTTTGATTTATTTGGTGCAGATATTGCAAGTAGTGTGCCAAACGTCGTGAGGATCAAAGATGGATAAAAAACCTGAAATTTCGATTGAAAAATCTAGAAATGCTATATTAACCGAACTGGGCGAATATTCATTTGGAGCAGCCTTGGATGAGGTAAACGCTCGATTGAAATCAGAAAAAACCAAAGTGAAAAGATTGGCGTTATTAAGCGCAAAAAGTTGGATTTTGCGAAACAAACTTCATGTAACATTGCACGATCCCTATGTTTATTCGCTCAATGAAATAGAAGATGAAGAAATATTTTCTGAAAGTGAAGAAGTCGAAACTAGTGCTATTGACAGTTTATTTGACGACGATGAAGAGGATGAACCGGATCAACTGATAGAAGTTGAAATTTTGAAAAACACCTCACTTAAAGGACATAAAATGCTCAAAGGCTCTACCGTCAAAGTGACAAAGGAGAATGCCCAAAAATTAATAGACGAAGGTAAAGCGAGATCCAAATAGATTTCATCCCATGATGATACGTAATTAGATAAGTGGAAACCTCCAGCCACAATCGAGCACATTCACACGTGCATTTGAAATTTGACCATTAACTTCAGGATTTAAAAAATCTTTTAAGGGCGAAGTATTTAAAAAAATTGATGCATTTCGTGGAGGGACAGTCTTTGAAGTTTCACAAAAGTTATTAAAGTTTTTCTGGCCAATATTGATGTCGCCAGTAATCAATGGTCTGTTTTTATCTCTTACTAAAAAGCCTATTGGCCCAATATCATTTTCTTTCGAAGTGAATTGGATGATGCAATTAAATTTTGGCAATTCTGAAGCCGCGCAAGATAATGTTACCTCTAGTTCATGTCTTAAAGACTTCTTCCAGACCTCTACACTCAGTACGGTTAATTGTAAGTAACAATCCTGTCCCACGAACTTTATAGCCCTTTAGTACCAATTAATTGTCGTTCAATTAATTCTCTTAATTTAGCGGTCGCGGCTGATTTAATCTGAGAAACACGACCAGTTGTTACAGCCATTACTTCTGCTATTTCATAGACATTTAGTTCTTCAACATAATAGAGTTGCAGTACCAGTAACTGTTGTTGGTTCAATTCAGAAAGATTGGTCCGTAAAATTTCTCGCAGCTGGCCATTGTATATTTTTTCCTCAACCGATGGCTCCAATGAAAACAAAAAATCTCCATATGCCTCATTAGCCTCCTCAATACTTTGATGCTGGTTGGCCGCAAAATCAAATTTCCAGGTTGCCAAATCGGTTATATCCACCTGTAATTCTGATGAAAGCTCTTCAATTGTAGGCTCTCTTTTGAATTGTACCTCCAATTTTCTTCTGGCGCGCTCATAGTCTTGCTTCCGCTTAATCGTGCCCCTACAAAGATTTGAAGAGCGACGCAGATGATCGATAATTGATCCCTTTATCCTAAGACGGGCATAAACCTCAAAGTTGACATTTTCTTTGGGCGTATAATTGTGCGCCGCCTCAACCAATCCAACCATTCCCAATTGCAACAAGTCATCAATCTCAACAACTTTTCCAACTCTACCGAGATAATAAAAAGCAATCTTTTTGACCAACTCAAGGTTTTCCTCAATGAGTTGCTTTTTATCGTGTTGATTTTGCAAGTATCCATGTACCATTCAGAAAACTTACTTCTCGAAAAAATTAATGCCGGGCGAAGGCGTAGGCTCGATTTCATTCAAAAACCTTGTGATCGAGGATAGATTTTTTACGGCAGTCGTATTTAATTGATTTTTTTGAAGTGCAATTGGCTTGCGAGATAAAATTGAGTTTTTTATTTCATTTGAGTTTGGTAGCCAGCCTGCGAAATTCAACTCAACACTCAAAAATTTACTAACTATTTTTTTGAAGCTTTCATAACTGGCCACCGCTTCTTGTGCCGTTCCCGCCATATTTACAACGATTGAAACAGTGTTGTATTTTTTTTCAAGATGAAGGGCTTTTATGAACGAATATGCATCCATAAAACTCGTCGGCTCGCCAACAAGTACTACAACAATAGTACCGCATGCCGCTGCGAAATCAAGGCTAGCATCTGAGCCCCCTGCGGGAGCATCGACAATGAGATAGTCCAACTCACTTCCCAATGGCGCAAGAGAGCGCATTATTTCCCATCTTTTGGTATGGTCTAAGTTGAGAAGTTCAATTATGCCTGACCCACCAGGTACCAGCTTCAATCCATTTGGGGCTTCACAAATAACTTCTTCTAAGTTCGCGGTTTTAGCTAAAAAATCTTGCAAAGATTTTTCAACCTTACAGTTCAGCATTATGTGAGCATTTGCCATCCCAAAATCAGCATCAAATAGTGCGACGCGCTTACCGAGCTTTGACAGCATTAAAGCGACATTCACAGCAATCGAAGATTTTCCAACGCCACCTTTTCCGCTCGCAATAGCAATAGATCGAACCATATCAGTTAATTCCCGCTTGCAACTTTAGATTTATATGGGACTGAATTTGGTCAACCCTAGCATAATACAAACCAGTATCGACGTGTGTCGTACCGGAAAATAAATTGCACTTGTGACCCAGTTCAACATATGCACCAATTTCAGACAGACTGATATCACACAAATCAAGCTTTGAAATTACCAAATATTCATTATCAAATACAGGCCGACGAATATTCTTTTTGATGAAATCATAGCTATACCCAGCCGAACAAACGTTAATTATCGAAAAATTTGTTTCGAGGACGCTAGATTTCAGTCGAACTAATTGAGTCTCAAAGATGTCTGGGTTACAAATTTCAACTAGCGCAAGTTCACGCATGTTTGCTGGTTTTTTGCTATTTTTTTCAGTCCACGAAATGATTTTGTCAAAATCATTGGTGAACTTTACAGGCGTCAACTTAACAACAGATCGTTTGTCGTTTTGAGATTTTAGTAAATATTCAAACTTATTAACAAAAATCGACTTTCCTGCGCCTTGTAGTCCAATGACAAAATAAACATCTGACATATCAAAGTATTCTGACCGACCACTTACAAAAGCCTTCGCTATTGCCTTTGTTATATCTTCTATCGATGCAGTAGGATCAACATCGTTGAGAAGTTCATTGACTGCAATATTTAGTCCTAGTCGGTTTAATTTAACAAAATTGCTTTCCTCTCCTGTAGAGGGGTGATTTTTTTCGATCACTCGTGACAAGTGGACGAGTTGTTTCTGTAAGTTTTCAATTAGCGTCATGGGATCGACATCGGAATGTTCCACATCCTCATTCTCGCCATCACTGAATTGCGCTAACTTATTTCTAAATAATTGAGAAAAGTTATTCTTTTCAGAAGCCTCGGTAATAGCATCATCTTTTTTCTTTTTTGCACCTGTAATATTGAGATCATCGGTAGCAGTAATTTCTATTTCGTTATCAACCCTGCGGGTTGACACAATCATCGCATCATCACCAAGCTCCTTGATGATTTTTTCCATTGCCGAGGCACTGTCATTGGCTCTAACTATTATTTGTGCCATCCTTCATACCTTTGCTGATTTACTGCAACTCGACTTTTTCTTGCCCGCCGATCGTAAATGCGATTTCTACACTACGATCCTCTGGCAATTCAGTAAAGCTAAGAACGTTGATCGAAGGCAATTGAGCTCTTACGAACGTTGCAACATGTCGCCTAATTTGAGGAGCAACAATTAAAAACGACGGTTTATTTTGGGCAGAGAGAACTTCTGTTGCCTGGTTCAAGTTTGTTAGTATTTTTTTAGCTAATCCACCGTCTAGTAGAAGCATTTTTTCATCAGGATTTTGCCTTACAGAAGTTAATATCAATTGCTCGAGATCAGGCGCTAAGGTCATTAATGGTAGAGTTTCCCTAAACTTCGTTAAGTTTTGGATCAAAAGCGGAACTAACTTCGGTCTTATTGCTTCCGATATATCATCATTATTCATCTTTTGCAGGTTCAACGATCCTAATTCACTAATGATTACGTTGAGATCAGAGATTGGGATGGCCTCTTTTAATAAATTTTTGAGTATTTTTGTGAGCTGGTGCAATTGTACGATTTTTGGAATAAGTGATTGGACTAAGTTTGGTTGAGTTTCTTCAAGGTTATCCAAAAGTGCCTGTACCTCATCTTGGCCTAATAAATCGGATGCGTGGTTATTAAGTACTAGGCCTATATGAGTAATCAAGACAGATGTCGGATCTATCGTGACATAACCTTTTGACTTTGCTTCACGCTCAAGCTCTGGTTCAATCCAAATTGCGTCAACACCAAATGATGGATCTTTAACTTCTATTCCTGAAACGACCACTTGCACCCCATCACCGGGAATTGCTAAGATTTTATCGTGGAAAATGGCGTCGTCTGCCACAATTTTTTTGCCAATTTTAATTTGATACTGGTTCGGTTCCAAGTCAACATCATCTCGAATTCTTATACCTGGCACGACAAATCCGAGCCTTTGTGAAATATCTTTTCTTAATTTAGTTATGTTTGGTATGAGGCTTGAATCATCATTTTCTGATACTAAGTTTACCAATCCATAGCCTATATTTAATGAAATTTTTGCGTCATCCTTGAAGTTACTTACGTTGAAAACATCTTCGTCAACTTTAGCTTCCTCATTATTTTTGACTACTTCTTCGTCATCAGAATTTTTTTCTGCCTTTCTCGCAAAGTAACCTAAGACAGCAGCCAATACTGCAAAAGTCAAAAACAGCTTGTTTGGCATGCCCGGAATTAGACCAAGTACTAGGATAACCACACTGGTTGGCACCCAAGCTGCAGAAATGTTAACCTGCGAAGAAATATGCTCAGACATATTCTCCGCCGAAGAAACACGTGTAACGATAATGGCCGTTGCTATGGACAATAATAAAGATGGGATCTGGGCAACCAGACCATCGCCGATCGAAAGTAAAACATATGTCTCTGCGGCTTGTGAAATCGGTAAATCATGTTGCACTATTCCAATTATCAATCCGCCAATTATGTTTATTGCCAAAATCAATATACCGGCAACTGCATCGCCTTTGACAAATTTTGATGCGCCATCCATTGATCCATAGAAATCCGCTTCTTTTCCAACTTCGACGCGGCGGTCCTTTGCCTCTTCAGGGGTGATGATACCAGCATTCATGTCCGCATCGATCGCCATCTGTTTTCCAGGCAAAGCATCTAGTGTAAATCGCGCTGAAACCTCCGAAACCCTACCAGCACCTTTTGTGATTACCACCAGATTAATAATAACTAGGATCGAAAACACAAATAGCCCGACTGTATAATTCCCTGAAACAATAAAATCACCAAACGCTTCAATTACATGCCCAGCTGCTCCACTACCGGTGTGGCCGTCCTTGAGTACAATTCTGGTGGATGCAACATTAAGGCCAAGTCTCAATACAGTTGCGATCAACAGTAAGTTGGGAAAAGAGGAAAAATCTAAAGGTCGTCTCGTATGAAGCGCGACCATCAATATAAGGAGCGAGAGGGTAATGTTTAAAACAAAGAACGTATCAAGCAGAGCAACTGGCAACGGCAACACCAGCATTGCCACCAAGGCAATGATACCGAATGGTAAAAATGTGTTAGAAAATTTTGGAGCTAGCTTATTCAAGCCCAAGATACTAGACCGATCCATTCAGGTTTCCCAGTTGCAATGTCAAAAAAATGAATTTCTAAATATCTGATAAGAAATCACTTTATTGATTTTTCTCACTTCCATTATTTTATATAAAATATTAAAAGCACAAAACATACCAAGTGCCTACAATCAAATTGAAAACTGTTACAAACACACGTGGTTCCCTTGAAAAAAATCAACGAATGGCACAAAAATTGCAGTCATTTCCGCGAAAATAACATGATAGGATTTTTGTATGTGTAATATCACAAAATCAGTTGCCACATGCGCCTTAGCCTTCTGGATAGGAGCTTGCTCGGGGCCAACTAACATTCACATACCTTCACTGATGCCAACATCCAAACCAAGAGACGTGGCAGGAGCCGCACTGAATAGCACATCCACGCTATTAGATGAAAGAAGATCTACGGAAACTTCCGAATTTTATGTCCCAAGCATCTCAGCAATCGGCTTTTCGTCTGTTTCAATCCAACCATCAAAAAATATAAATCAGCGCCGATTGATGGCTATGCGTGCTGCAAAATTAGATGCATATCGCAGTCTCACAGAACAAATACACGGTATTCAAATTCAAGGTGAAACCACAATTGGCGAAGCAGTGTTGACGTCAGACAAATTGGCATCTGCACTTCGAGGCCTAATAGTTGGTGCGCGCACGGTAAAAATCGAGCCTACGAGCGACGACACTTATCAAGTTGAATTAGCGGTAAGCGAAACACACGTCGATAGACTGATTAAGGCATATCGACAGGGACTGTTTTAAATAAAGTTTAATCGTAATGGATATGCTCAGCTTTACCAAGGTAATGTTAATTTCAATTTTGCTCGCACTTTTGGGAGATCCAGAGACTGCTATAGCCAACAATCTAAAGCGTTTAAAGGTTGTTGGGATTGCACCAATTACCTCAGACATTAGTAAAAACACATTTAGAAATCGAGCAATCGAAGATGCATTTAACCAAGTTTTGATCCAAAATACTCAAAGTCTAAAGAGCATATCCCTTGTTGAAAATGGGAGATTGGTATTAGATCAAGTACGCTCTATTTCCGGTGCAAAAATTTTAAATTTCAATGTTATTAGTGAAAAAATTCAAAATAAAATTTTCTCAATTGAAATAGAATTTTTATTCACAGATGACTTGGAAACCCTTTCGTCTAACAAATGCCGGGGCACTAACGTCTCAGATCTATTTATTGCGCTAAACGTATCTCATAAACTAGCCAGTGCACCTCATTGGCTACAAATTAATGAGAGCGAATTAAAAAAGAAAATATCGGCCATAAAATTTGATGGCGCGATTATTAATAGCCGCGAACACGAAGCTAACGCAATTAACAAGTTCTATAAACTTAACAATTCTTTGGAAGTCCATAAGTCTGTCTATGAGCTCGAGACTAATATTGATTTTATAGCTAGCTCAAAGCAGGGATTATTGGGAAAAAACAGAGAATTACAAGTAACCGTCGTAACTTCCTTGATGCGGAATAAGGAAAATATCTCCAGAAATTCAAGCTCACAATCCTTTGATATCGACAAGTTCATTGGGAATATCTCATTGTCTGGGGGCAGCCGGAACTGGGACAGAACAAAAAACGACATTTTTGATTTCATTACTTCAAACGTAACAAATCAAATTTCTAAATTAAAATGCCTAGACATAAAACCAATCGCGAAGGTTACTGGAGACCTTATTACAATGAACTTCGGAGAGCTCGATGGTGTCCGACCAACAGATGTGTTGTCTACATACAGTTCCGATGGAACAGAGCTGTACTTTCTCGTTAATGATCTGAAGCAACACGAAGCAACTCTGAAACTCATATCAAGCGTCGAAAATGTTAAATCAATTTCTGGCAAAACTTTACAATTAATTGGGGAGCTTTCCAATGAAAATTAGGAGCGTTTTATTCCCTTTATGTTTATTATTTTTAAATCTTTCTAATGTCGCCATGTCTGCAAACGACATCAACGGTGCTGAAATAAAAAAACAAATAAAACAATTCACAACGCTGAAGGACTTAGATTTTGATATTTTGGTATCAGACAACAGAACCTTTTTTCCTTGTTCCACCCCATTGAGATTTTCACCTAAATTTGAAGCTGATTGGGCAACAATAAATGTGAATTGTGAAGGAGAAAATTGGACTTCAACGCTAAGAACAAACTACAAAAAAAATACATTTTTCGAGAATGACAACAATCAAATAAATAGTGCTCCTAAGGCGGTTATTTTTTCCAAAAATCTAGTGAGAGGAGAAATAATAACTCGCGAACACTTACGTTACTCTTTATTGCCAAATGCTTCATCTGCCGGACATTTTTTTGAAATTGATGAAATATTAGGCCGAAAAGCCAAAGTAAATTTATCCAGTGGAACTTTTGTTAAACCACGTCATTTAGAAATTTCTCTTGATGTGGAAAAAGGGGACA
>Ga0255753_1003251_pt1 | contig 17067 bp, 13 predicted proteins | sample 041ome_10_FD_179953 | JGI IMG/M metagenome (GOLD analysis project Ga0255753, IMG submission 179953) | Coastal salt marsh microbial communities from the Groves Creek Marsh, Skidaway Island, Georgia - 041412US metaG (version 2) | ecosystem: Environmental > Aquatic > Marine > Intertidal zone > Salt...
ACTGGCCGGTAGGGTGTAGATGTCGGCCAGGTAGCTGGCCACGGGGTCGTTGTCTTGCTCACCCAAGGCCCAGGCCACGCTGGGCGCCACCGGGCCAAACAACACGTCGCAGTGCTCAAATGCAGCCTGAAAGTCTTGCGCAATCAAGCGCCGGATTTGTTGGGCTTTGAGGTAATAGGCGTCGTAGTAGCCGTGGCTGAGCACGTAAGTGCCGGTAAGAATGCGGCGCTGCACCTCGGCCCCCAGGCCCTCGCTGCGCGAACGCCCGTAAAGGTCGGCCAAGTCGGTGACGTTGCTGGCCCGATGCCCGTAGCGCACGCCATCGAAGCGGCTGAGGTTGCTTGACGCCTCTGCCGGCGCAATGATGTAGTAGACCGGTATCGCCAACTCGGTGCGCGGCAGGCTGATGTCAACCCGCACCGCGCCCAATGCAAGCAACTGCGCCAGGGCTTGGTCGAGGGCGGTACGCACGTCGCTGGCCAAACCGTCGCCAAAGAATTCTTGTGGCACCCCAATGCGCAACCCCTTGAGGGGCTGCGTCAGCTCAGCGGCAAAGTTGGGCACCGCCACATCGAGCGAGGTGGCGTCGTGCAGTGGATCGGGGCCGCACATGGCTTGCAACAACAGTGCACAGTCGTGGGCACTGCGCGCCATCACGCCCGCTTGATCCAAGCTGGAGGCGTAGGCGATCAAGCCATAGCGTGAGGCGCGGCCATAGGTGGGTTTGATGCCGGTGATGCCGCAAAACGAAGCGGGTTGGCGGATCGAGCCGCCGGTGTCGGTGCCAGTGGCCGCTGGTGTCAGGCGCGCCGCCACCGCCGCGGCGCTGCCGCCCGACGAGCCGCCCGGGACGTGGCTGGGCCGCCAGGGGTTGCGGGCAGGGCCAAACGCCGAGTGCTCGTTGCCCGAGCCCATGGCGAATTCGTCGCAGTTGAGCTTGCCAAGGTTAACCATGCCTGCGTCGGCGAGTTGCCGCACCACGGTGGCGTCAAACGGACTTTGGTAGTTGGCAAGCATGCGTGAGCCGGCAGTGCTGGGCCAGTCCCGCGTCACCAAAACATCTTTGTGCGCCACCGGCACGCCAAGCAGCGCGCCGCGCTCGCCCGCGGCTCGGCGCGCGTCGGCCGCTGCGGCTTGTGCTAGGGTGGCCTCGGGGTTCAGGGCCAAAAACGCGCCGTGTGTGTCGGCCTGGGCACGCGCCAACAAATGCTTGGCGAGTTCAACGGCAGAAACGGCCCCGGCCTCGAGCTGCTGGGCGCACTCGGCCACACCCCAGGTGTGCGGGCCGCTCATTCCACCACCCGGGGCACCAAATACAGCCCGTCTTGCACCAGTGGTGCGCTGCGCTGATTGGCCTGACGGTCGACTTGTTCGGTTGCCGTGTCGTTGGCCAAACGCAGCGCCACCTCTTGCATCACGTCGGTGGGGTGCGCCAGCGGTACCACGCCTTGGGTATCCACCGCTTGCATGCGCTGCACCAAACCAAAAAACGCGTTGAGCTCGCCCACCAAACGCTCGGTTTGCTCGGGCGAAGGACTTAGGCGGGCCAGTTGGGCCAGTCGGGCAATGTCTTGGGCGGTTAACGTCATGGGGGTCAATGATATTATCCGTTTGTTCCCCCTTAGCGACTGCGGTGCGAATTACTTATGTTTGAAAACCTACGGCGGCATTTCTCCACTGATTTGGCGATTGATTTGGGCACGGCCAACACGCTGATTTACGTGCGCGACAAAGGGGTGGTACTGGACGAGCCCTCGGTGGTCGCCATCAAACACGAAACCGGGCCCCAGGGGCGCAAAACCTTGCAAGCCGTGGGCCACGCCGCCAAGTCGATGCTGGGCAAGGTGCCAGGCAACATTGAGGCGATTCGCCCCATGAAAGACGGGGTGATCGCCGACTTCACGGTCACTGAGCAAATGCTTAAGCAGTTCATCAAAATGGTGCACCCACGCTCCATGCTTAGGCCCAGCCCGCGCATCATTATTTGCGTACCATGCGGCTCCACACAGGTTGAGCGGCGGGCGATTCGCGAATCGGCCTTGGGGGCCGGCGCCTCAGAGGTGTACCTGATCGAAGAGCCCATGGCCGCAGCCATTGGTGCGGGCATGCCGGTGGCCGAGGCTTCTGGCTCCATGGTGATCGACATTGGCGGCGGCACCACCGAGGTGGGGGTGATTTCACTTGGCGGCATGGTTTACAAGGGCAGCGTGCGCGTGGGCGGTGACCGCTTTGATGAAGCCATCATCAATTACATCCGTCGCAACTACGGCATGCTGATTGGCGAGCCCACCGCCGAGTACATTAAAAAAACCATAGGGTCGGCCTTTCCGGGCGGTGAAATCAAAGAGCTCGACGTACGCGGGCGCAATTTGGCCGAAGGCGTGCCGCGTTCTTTTTTGGTGTCGTCCAACGAAATTCTTGAAGCCCTTACCGAGCCGTTGAACCAAATTGTTTCGGCGGTAAAAAATGCACTTGAGCAAACCCCGCCCGAACTGGGCGCCGACATCTCCGAGCGCGGCATGATGCTCACCGGTGGCGGTGCACTGCTCAACGACCTTGACCGCCTGCTGGCCGAAGAAACCGGGCTGCCGGTGCTGGTGGCCGAAGACCCACTGACCTGCGTGGTGCGCGGCTGTGGCATTGCGCTTGAACGTATCAGCACCTTAGGTACGGTGTTTACCGACGAATAGCACCCCGCCGCATGTCCATTGCCACGCTGGAGCGCTCGCCCCCGGCTTTTTTTAAACAGGGGACATCGGCTTTTACCAAGTTGGTGCTGCTTATGGTTGTCAGCGTGTTGCTGATGGTGGCCGATAGGCAGTGGCGTTGGGGGCCGCAATTGCGCAATACCGCGGCCACGGTTTTACAACCCGTGCAGTTGGCCTTGGCCCAGCCTGTTTACGCCGCGCGCTGGATGGGCAATTACTTGCACGGGCTGCACCAAGCCCAGCAAAACATTGCCTTTTTGCAGCAAGGCGTGCTAAGTGCCGGTGCACGCTCACTGCGCATGGAGGCGCTGCAACAAGAAAATCAGGCGCTACGTCATCTGCTGAATTTGCAGGCAACGCTAACCGAACCCACCATTGCCGTGCAGGCGCTGTACCACGTGGCCGACCCGCTGCGCCAGCAATGGGTCATTGACCAAGGCAGCAACCTTGGCGTGGTGGCGGGAGCGGCGGTGGTGGACGCGCTAGGGGTGGTCGGTCAAGTGACACGGGTGCAGCCATGGTCGGCCACGGTTACGCTGATCAGCGACGAACAGCAAATCACACCCGTACGCAACGCCCGCACCGGACAGCACGGCGTGCTTTACGGCTTGGGCAACAACGAGCAATTGGCCCTGCGCTACACGCCCAATGGCAGCGATGTGCAACCCGGCGACGTGCTGGTAACCAGTGGCAACGATGGCGTGTATCCCGTTGGCCTGCCGGTGGCGCGCGTCGCCTTCGTCAAACCCCAGGTCGACGCCAGCTTTGCCAACATCGGCGCCCATCCGATTGCCGCGATTGACGCCACCCAGTTTTTGCTGGTGGTGCCACGCGCCACGACCACCCCCGAACCACCACCAGCAACCCCGGCCGCGGCATCATGATGCACACCGGTCAAGCGCTGCTGCTGCCTGCTTCACCGCGGTTCATTTGGGGCACTTTAGTAGGGGCACTGTTGGCCAACATGGCACTGGATCAATGGAGCGGCGGGCGGGCCTGGTGGTTGCCCGATTTGTTGGCCATTACGCTGGTGTTTTGGGCGGCGCATCAGCCGCGCCGGGTGGGCGTGACGGCGGCGTTTGTGTTTGGCTTTTTTATGGACGTGCACCAATCCTCGCTGCTGGGGCAGCATGCCGCGGCCTACGCCATCATGGCGTATGTGGCGGCGTCCATGCATCGCCGCATCACATGGTTTGGCCTGAGCAGCCAGGCCATGCAAATGGGTGCTTTGTTTTTTGCGGGTCACTGCGTGCAGTGGTTGGTGCGTTTGCTGGCTGGCGACGGGCTGATGCCGCCGGCGGTGCTTGTTGCCCCCGTGCTTGAGGGCTTGCTGTGGCCGTTCGCGGTTGTGCTGCTGTTGGCGCCGCAGCGCCGCCCGCACGATGTTGACGAAAACCGGCCGCTTTAGCCATGACACGATTTGGCGCCGAACTGGCTACGCTGCGTGACGTTGAGCACGAGCTGGAGCGCTTTCGCCAACGCGTGTTGGTGGCGGCGTTGTTTACTTTGCTGCTGCTGCTTTTGCTGGCGTTGCGCCTAACCTATTTGCAGGTTTGGCAATATCAAGATTTGCTGGCCCGCGCCGAGGCCAACCGCACGGCGGTGGTGCCGGTGGTGCCCAAACGCGGTGAAATTCGCGACCGAAACGGCGTGGTGCTGGCCACCAACTACACCTCGTACGCGCTGCAGGTTACGCCGTCGTTGGTTTCTGACATGCAAGCCACCTTGGCCGAAGTTGGCAAGCTGGTGGAGCTGTCGCCGCGCACGCTACGCCGCTTTGAGCAATTGCGCAAAGAAAGCCGCGCCGCCGACGCCATTACGCTGCGCAACCAATTAAGCGAAGAAGAAGTGGCGCGCTTTGCGGCACAGCAGTATCGCTTTGCGGGGGTGGAGCTTGCCGCTGGGCTTTTTCGGGTGTATCCGCTGGGGGCATCGGCCAGTCACTTGGTGGGCTACATTGGTCGCGTCAGCCCGCGCGACAAAGCCGCCATGCAAAACTGGGGTGAGGAGCGGCAAGCCAACTACCGTGGCACCGACTACATTGGCAAGCGCGGCATAGAGGAATACTACGAGCAAGCCTTGCACGGGCAGTCTGGGTTTGCCCAAGTGGAAACATCGGCCAGTGGACACGCGGTGCGCACACTGGCGCGCACACCGGCGCAGGCCGGCCAAAACCTACAGTTAACCATTGACATCAAATTGCAACAGTTGGTTGAGCGGCTGTACGGCGGCCGCCGGGGGGCCTTGGTGGCCATGGATCCACGCAGCGGGGAGCTTGTGGCGCTGGTGAGTATGCCGGTGTTTGACCCCAATTTGTTTGTTGAAGGCATAGACACCGAAAGCTGGCGCACCCTGAACGAATCGCTTGACACCCCACTGCTGAACCGCGCCATACGTGGCACCTACCCGCCGGGGTCAACCTACAAGCCATTCATGGCGTTGCTGGCGCTAAACAACGGCGTGCGACAGGCCTCTACGGTGGTGCAAGACCCGGGCTACTGGACGTTTGGCGGGCACGTTTTTCGCAGCCACGGCGACGGCGGATTGGGCCCAGTGAACCTGCGCACCAGCATTGTGAAATCGAGCAACGTGTACTACTACACCTTGGCCAATGAGGTTGGGGTAGACGCGATTCATGACTTCATGCAGCGCCTGGGATTTGGGCAACGCACCGGCATTGATTTGCGCGGCGAACTCAGCGGCGTGTTGCCGAGTCAAGCATGGAAGCGGCGCCACTTTGGCAAGCCCGAGCAGCAGCGTTGGTACGCCGGCGAAACGATTTCGTTGGGCATTGGGCAAGGCTACAACACCTTTACCCCGTTGCAATTGGCGGCTGCCACCGCGGTGCTGGTTAACGGCGGTATGCGCGTGCAGCCGCACCTGTTGCGGCGCGACAGCGATGCGCCCCGCAACACGGGCACCCCGTTGGGTTACGCCAGTGAATCGTTGGCTTTGGTGCGCGAGGCCATGGTTGGGGTAACGCAAGAGGGCACGTCGCGCGGGGTATTTGCGGGTGCAGGCTACAGCAGCGGCGGCAAAACCGGCACCGCGCAGGCGGTAACGATTGCACAAGACGACCACTACGACGCCGACAAACTTGACGAGCGGCAACGCGACCACTCGCTGTACATTGGATTTGCACCTGCCGAAGCGCCGCGCTTGGTGGTGGCCGCGATTGTGGAAAACGCCGGCTTTGGCTCGGCTGCGGCCGCGCCCATTGTGCGCCGCGTGATGGATTACTGGCTGCTGGGCCAATATCCCAGCGAAGAAGACATTGCCGCGGTGCAGCAAGGCGAGGGGCGTGCACCCAGGGGGGCGGCTCGGGTGGTAAGCGATGTGAAGCTGCAGCCACTGCCGGGCTTTGTTGAAATGACGGCGGCCAATCGCCTGGCCACACCTGTGCCACCCATGGCAACCGCGCCGGGCAACTAAACGGCGTAGGCTTGGTGCGCGGTTTTGGCAATCAGCAGCGCCACCACCAGCATAAACACCACGCGCACAAAGCCGGCGCCGCGTTGCAGCGCCAGGCTGGCGCCAAGCCAACCACCGGCCACGTTGGCCACGGCCGCGCCCAAGGCCACACCCCACCACACATAACCATGCCAGCCAAACCACAGCAACGCCGCCAAATTGGACGCGGCGTTAAGCACCTTGGCGTGCGCACTGGCGTGCAAAAAATCAAAGCCTAAGGTGCGCACCAGCACAAACACCAAAAAGCTGCCGGTGCCCGGGCCAAAAAATCCGTCGTATGCGCCGATCAGCAGCCCCGCACTTGCCATGGCCAGGGCTTGCGCGCGCGGTGCCATGCGTGGCGCATGGTGCAAGCCCAAGTCTTTTTTAATCAGCGTGTAAACCAGCAGCAGCGCCAGCGCCCACGGCAAGGCCAGCCGAAAAAGCTGGGCGTCAACACGTGTCACAAACCAAGCGCCCACCGCCGAGCCCACCAAGGTGCAGCCCACCGCCGGCAGCAACGCCGACCACACCATGCGCACACGCCGGGCATAACGCACGCCTGCCACCGCCGTCCCCCAAATGGATACGGCCTTGTTTAAAGCAAACAAATTGGCTGGGTTGCCCTGGGGCCACAACGCAAACACCGAGGGCACCAATACCAGGCCACCACCGCCAACCATGGCATCGAGCAGCCCGGCCAAGGCTGCCGCAACGAGCAAAAGCCCCCAATCCAACCCTTCCAGCCCCATGATTTGCCTTTCTGTGGCGCACCCATTGGCCGCCGGGTAGGCATGGTACGACCAAAAAAAACGCCAGCTCGGGGGCTGGCGTACCCTGCTTGATGCAGGTGGTGTTGTCTCCTGGGTTCGATTGCGGTGTGTTTTCCGACAACCAACCGGTGTAGGTTAGCGGCATTTATAGCAACACAACTACCGGGAAAACCCCGTAAAACCGCGTTTTTTGGCTTTGGCTGTTAAGCGCTTTGGGCGGCAGCCGCATCTTGCAACCATCGCGCGGCTTTTTCGGCCATCATCAGTGTCGGGCTGTTGGTGTTGCCACTGGTGATGGTGGGCATGGCCCCAGCGTCTACCACGCGCAGCCCTTGCACCACGTCACCCGCGCCGTTGCGCACACGCATGCGGCCGTCGAGTACCGCCATGGGGTCGTGGTTACCGCCCATGGCGGTGGTGCCCACCGGATGAAAAATGGTGGTGGCAATGTCGCCCGCCAAGCGCGCCAAATCGTCGTCGCTTTGGTATTGCACGCCGGGCTTAACCTCTTGCGGGGCAAACGCTGCCATGGCCGGCTGCTGGGCAATACGCCTGGCCACACGCAGCGATTCGGCGGCTACCAAGCGGTCTTCGTCGGTGGCCAAGTAATTGGGCGCAATCGCCGGCGCGGCATCCGCGTTGGGGCTTTGAATATGCACCGTGCCACGACTGGTGGGGGCTAGGTTGCACACGCTGGCGGTGATGGCATCAAAGCTGTGCAAGGGCTCGCCAAAGGCGTCTAGGCTAAGCGGCTGAACATGAAATTGAATATTGGGCCAAGCCAGTGAATCACGGCTGCGCGTAAAGATGCCGAGTTGGCTGGGCGCCATACTCATGGGGCCGGTGCGGCGCCACAAATACTCCAAACCAATGCGCGCCTTGCCCCACCAATGATTGGCCAAGGTGTTAAGGGTGCGGGTGTTGGAGACTTGAAACACCGCTCGAATTTGCAAATGGTCTTGCAAATTTGCACCTACCCCAGGCAAGTCGATCACGGGCGTAACGCCGGCGCGCTGCAGCACCTGCGCCGGGCCAATGCCCGACACCTGCAACAGCTGCGGTGAGCCAATGCTGCCAGCGGCCAACACCACCGCGTGGCGTGCCTGCACGTCAATTACCTGCTGCCCACGCAGCACCTGCGCGCCGGTGCATTGCCAACCCGATTCGGTGGCTTGCAACTGCAACCGCTGCACGTGCGCGCGCGTCCATACCGTGAGGTTGGGGCGGTGTTGTACCCCGCGCAAAAAGGCCTTGGTGGTGTTCCAGCGCAAGCCTTGATGCTGGTTGACTTCAAAGTACCCCACGCCCTCGTTGGTGCCGCCGTTGAAGTCGGCGGTGGCAGCAATGCCCGCTTGTTCAGCGGCTTGCGCAAAGGCATCGAGCACCTCCCAGCGCAAGCGTTGTTTTTCTACGCGCCACTCGCCGCCCGCGCCGTGCAAGGCGGCAAAGGTGGGGTCACCGTCGCCGCTTGGGTCGAGCCGGTAATGCCCCTCGTGCGCGATAAAGTCGGGCAAGCAAGCCTGCCAGCGCCACTCGGGCTCGCCGGTGCACTCGGCCCAATGGTCGTAGTTGTGGCTTTGACCACGCATGTAAATCATGCCGTTGATGCTGCTGCAGCCACCCAGCGCCTTGCCGCGCGGGTAGCGCAGGCTGCGTCCGTTAAGGCCAGCGGCGGGCTCGGTTTGGTACATCCAATCGGTACGCGGGTTGCCTATGCAATACAAATAGCCCACCGGTATGTGGATCCAGTGGTAGTTGTCCGAGCCGCCCGCCTCCAGCAACAGCACCTTGTGCTTGGGGTTGGCGCTGAGGCGGTTGGCCAGCAAGCAACCGGCGGTGCCGGCGCCAACAATGACAAAATCGTAGCTGGCTTGCGTCACGGCGTGGCCTATGGTTGAGCGATTACTTGGCCGTGGGCATCACAAACTCGGCGCCTTTGCCGATGCTGGCGCTCCAGCGCTGCATGATGCTTTTTTGCTTGGTGTAAAAGCGCACACCTTCTTCGCCGTAAGCGTGCATGTCACCAAACAAGCTGCGTTTCCAGCCGCCAAAGCCATGCCATGCCATGGGCACCGGGATTGGCACATTCACGCCCACCATGCCCACTTGCACACGCCGCGCAAATTCACGCGCCACGTTGCCATCGCCGGTAAAGCAGCTCACGCCGTTGCCAAATTCGTGTGCGTTGATGAGGTCGAGCGCTTGGGCAAAGGTTGGCACACGCACGCACGCCAGCACCGGGCCAAAAATTTCTTCGCGGTAAATTTTCATGTCGGGTGTAACGTGATCGAACAGCGTGCCCCCCAACCAAAAGCCTTGTTCGCAGCCGCTGCCGGCGCGCGCGCCGTCAAAACCCCGGCCGTCCACCGCCAAGGTGGCGCCTTCGGCGACACCGGATTCAATGTAGCCTTCAATGCGCGCCTTGGCCGCGGCCGTGACAATCGGGCCCATTTCAGCGGCAAGGTTGGTGCCGTCGAGCACCTTAAGCGTTTGGGCACGCTCGGCCAGGCGCGGCACGATGCGGTCTGCCACGTCGCCCACCAACACCGCCACGCTGATGGCCATGCAACGCTCGCCCGCTGAGCCATAGGCGCTGCCAATCAGGGCGTCCACGGCTTGGTCAAGGTCGGCATCGGGCATGACCACCATGTGGTTTTTGGCACCTCCCAAGGCCTGCACGCGCTTGCCGTGGTGGGCGCCGGTTTCGTAGATGTAGTTGGCAATCGGCGTGGAGCCTACAAAGCTAATGGCTTTGACATCGGGGTGATCAAGCAGCGCGTCCACGGCTTCTTTGTCGCCTTGCACCACGTTAAACACGCCATCGGGTAGGCCCGCTTGCTTAAGCAAGTCGGCCATCATGAGGCTGGGCGTGGGGTCCAGCGGGCTGGGCTTGAGCACAAAGGTGTTGCCGCAAGCAATGGCCAGAGGGAACATCCACATGGGCACCATGACCGGAAAATTAAACGGCGTGATACCCGCCACCACGCCCAACGGCTGGCGCATGGTCCAATTGTCGATGCCGGTGGAGACTTGGTCGGTGTAGTCGCCCTTGAGCAGTTGCGGCACACCGCAGGCAAATTCCACCACCTCAATGCCGCGCGTAACCTCGCCTTGCGCGTCGGTGAACACCTTGCCGTGTTCGGCGGTGATGGCGCGCGCCAAGTCGTCGCGATGCCGGTTGAGCAACTCTAAAAACTTAAACATCACGCGCGCGCGGCGAATGGGGGGGGTTTCAGACCAACCGGCAAACGCGGCCTGCGCCGCGGCCACGGCGGCGCCCACTTGCTGCGCGTTGGCCAAAGCCACTTCGCCGCTGATGGCGCCGGTGGCCGGGTTGGTTACGGGCTGGCGGCGTTGGTTGTCGGCCAATACTGCGCCGCTGATGTAGTGGCCAATAAGGGGAGGGGTGGTTGCGTTCATGGGTGGGGTGTCCTGACTTTTTTAAAAGTTGAATTGGGTCGGTGGGGCGTGGCCGCGGCCTAGCGCCCGCCGCCAATGTCGATCAGACTGGCAGTGGTGTAGGGTGAGTCGTTGCCCAGCAGCCATACCGCAGCGTGTGCCACCTCGTGGGCGGTGCCCGCGCGCCCCATGGGCACGGTTGGGGCAAGGTCGCGCACGCGGTTGGGCAGGCCGCCGCTGGCGTGGATTTCGGTATCGATCAGGCCGGGGCGCAGGGCGTTCACACGCACGCCCTCGGCGGCCACCTCGCGCGCCAAGCCCAGGGTAAAGGTGTCAATGGCGCCCTTGCTTGCAGCGTAGTCAACGTATTGGCCGGCGCCGCCCAGGCGCGCCGCGGCGCTGCTGATGTTGACAATGCTGCCGCCCGCGCCGCCGTGGCGGGTGCTCATGCGCCGCACCGCCTCGCGCGCGCACACCATGGCGCCGAGCACGTTGATGCGCAGCATGCGCTCAAGGCGTTGCCAGCTCATGTCGTCGACACGGCAGGGCACGTCGACCACGCCGGCGTTGTTGATTAGGCCGCCCAGCGGCGGGCATTGCGCATCGATGCTGGCAAACAAGCGCAACAAGTCGGGCTCGCTGGCGACATCGGCGGCCATGGCCCAGGCCTGCCGCCCTTGGGCTTGAACCGCTTGCACCACGCGCTCGGCGGCTTGGGCGTTGTGCTGGTAGTTCACCACCACGTCCCAACCTTGGCGCGCGGCCAATTCGGCGCACGCTGCGCCTATGCCCCGGCTGGCGCCGGTAATTAGCACCGTTTGGCTCATGTTGTCTCCTGTGGCTTAACTATAACGCGCACCCGAGGCGCCAAGGCGCACATCAGCTCGTAGGCAATGGTGTGCGCGGCTTGCGCCACCTCGTCAATCGGCAGCTCGGCGCCGCTGGGGCTGCGGCCCCACAGCACCACCTCGGCGCCCACGCCGACCGAGGGGTTTTGCGCCAGCGCCGGGGCCAAGTCCACCGCCAACATGTCCATGCTGACCCGCCCAATCAGAGGGCAGCGCACCCCTTGCACCAGCACCGGCGTGCCGTTGGGCGCATGGCGTGGGTAGCCGTCGGCGTAGCCACACGCCACCACGCCCATGGTGGTGGGGGTATGGGCGGTGTAGGTGCCCCCGTAGCCCACTTGGTCGCCAGGCTGCAGGCTTTGGGTGGCAATGATTTGGCTGGCCAAGGTCATGGTGGGCTGCAGGCCCCAATCGGAGGCCCGGTGCAAGGGCGCATCGGGCGCGGCACCGTAAAGCGCAATGCCCGGGCGCACCCAATCGGCTGCGGTGGCTTGGGTATGGCCCAAGGTGGCGGCGCTGTTGGCCAAACATACCGGGGCTTGCAAGCCCTCGGTGGCTTGCTGCCAAAGGCGCAACGGTTGCGCAATACCGTTGGGTTGATCGGCGTTGGCAAAGTGCGTCATAAGCGTCACGCCGTCTACCTGTGGCATGGCCTGCAGCCGCGCCCAGGCCGCGCGCAGCGCGGCGGCGTGAAAGCCCAAGCGGTTCATGCCCGAGTTGAACTTCAGGTACACGTGGTGTGGCTGCTGGGTTTTGTGCGCGGCCAACCAGTCAAGCTGGGCGGCGTGGTGCACCACGTGCCACAGTTGCAACGTGGAGCACAGCTCAAGGTCACGTGGCTCAAATGCCCCTTCTAGCAGCAACAGTGGGCCACGCCAACCAAGCTCGCGCAACAAGCGCGCCTCGGCCAGGTCTAGGCAGGCCAGCCCATCGGCCGCACGCAAGGCAGGCCACACCCGCTCAATGCCGTGGCCGTAGGCGTTGGCTTTAACCACCGCCCATATCCGCGCCGTGCCCGCGCGGCGGCGCAGTTCAGCCAGGTTATGCTGCAGGGCCAATACATCAACGGTGGCAACAATAGGGCGGGGCATGGCAAGGGCTCTTGGTGGCGGCAGGTGCCATCATGCTATAAACGCGGTCGCTACCGATTAACCAGCACACGGATCGCGAATGACGCTCTATTGTCTCGCATGAAAGCGGGCTTTTACACCATCATGTCGGCGCAGTTTTTTAGCTCGTTGGCTGATAACGCGTTGTTCGTGGTGGCCGTGGAGCTGCTGCGCACCCAAGACCTACCGGTTTGGCAACAAGCGGCCCTGGTGCCCATGTTTGCCCTTTTTTATGTTGCGCTGGCGCCGTTTGTCGGCGCCTTTGCCGACTCGCGCCCAAAAGGGCAGGTCATGCTGATCAGCAACTGCATTAAGGTGGTGGGGTGTTTGATGATGCTGTTTGGCTCGCACCCGCTGCTGGCGTACGCGGTGGTGGGGCTGGGTGCGGCGGCCTACTCGCCGGCCAAGTACGGCATTTTGACCGAGTTGTTGCCCCCGTCGCAGTTGGTTAAGGCCAACGGCTGGATCGAGGGGCTGACGATTGGCTCGATTATTTTGGGCGTGTTGCTCGGCGGGCAGCTGGTGGGGCCGCTGATGGGCGAGGGGTTGCTGGCCTTGGCCACGCCGTGGGCGGCCACGCTTGGTATTACCACCCGGGTTGACGCGGCCATTGCCAGTTTGGTGTTGGTGTACGCGTTGGCGGCGTGGATCAACGCGTATATTCCGCACACCGGTGCCACGCCGCGCGCCATGCCGCGCAATTGGCTGCGCTTGCTGCCCGATTTTGCGCAGTGCAACTCGCGTCTGTGGCGCGACAAACTGGGACAAATTTCGCTGGCCACCACCACCTTGTTTTGGGGGGTCAGCGGTAACCTGCGCTACATCGTGCTGGCCTGGGCGGCGGTGGCGTTGCAATACGACACCACGCAGGCCTCAAGCCTGGTGGGGGTGGTGGCCATTGGCACGGCGGCGGGCGCGGTGCTGGCGTCTTGGCATATGCGGCTGGACAAAGCCACGCGCGTGATGCCCATGGGCATCACCATGGGGCTGCTGGTGATACTCATGGTGTGGATAGACAACGTATGGGTTGCCGCGCCGTTTTTGGTGGCCATGGGCGCGCTGGGTGGCTACTTGGTGGTGCCCATGAATGCCTTGTTGCAACACCGCGGGCACAACCTCATGGGCGCCGGGCGGTCGATTGCCGTGCAAAACTTTAATGAACAAGCCTGTATTTTGGGGCTGGGTTTGGCCTACACCCTAAGCACGGGTTTGGGCGTGTCGGCGTTTGAAGCCATTGCCGGGTTTGGCCTGCTGGTGGCTGGCACGATGTGGCTGATTCAGCGCTGGCACCGTTACAACGAGCGCCACCACCCGCAAGAGCTGGCGCGTTTGCTGGAAATCGCGCGCCGCGACGACACGCACCGGCCCTAAGTTTGGGCGGTTTGGTTGGCCGGCAGCGGCGCGTTGTACCCGGGGCTGGCGTTTGGGTTGGGGTTGCTTAGGGCGTCGTCGAGCACCTCAAGCCAGTGGCGCACCGGCACGCTGGCGCCACCTTGCAGGTGCGTAATACAACCCACATTGGCCGACACCACCACCTCAGCGGGCTTGGGCGCCAAGGCCTGTAATTTGCGTTGGCGCAGTTGTTCACTCAGTTTGGGCTGCAGCACCGAATACGTGCCCGCCGAGCCGCAACATAGGTGCGCATCGGTGTTGGCCACGCGCGTGGCAAAGCCCAGCGCCGCCAACTGAGCGGGCAAGTCGTTGACTTGCTGCCCATGCTGCAGCGTGCATGGCGGATGCACCACCAACGCCGGTTGTTGCGCCGCCTTGGCGGCCACCAAGGGTTGCAAGGCATCAAGCCACTGCGGCAGGCACTCGGCGGCGTCGCGCGTCATGGCGCTGATGTGCGCCGCGCGCTCGGCGTAAACCGGGTCGTTGCGCAGCACATGACCGTAGTCTTTCACCATCACGCCGCAGCCCGATGCGTTCATAAGCAAGCCCTGCATGCCGTCTTGCTGCAGCAACGGCCACCAAGCGTCGATGTTGGCGCGCGCCTGTTGCAAGGCACGCGCTTCGTTGCTTAGGTGATAAGCCAACGCGCCGCAGCAGCCCGCTTGCGGCGCCAGCACGGCTTGAATGCCCATGGCGTCAAGCACACGGGCGGTGGCCACATGCACATTGGGCAGCATGGCGGGTTGCACGCAGCCGGCGAGCAACAGCATTTTTTTTGCATGGGTGCGCGTGGGCAAGGCGCGGGTGGCTTGCGCTTCGGGCACCTTGGCCTGCAGCGCAGCCGGCAACCAGGCGCGCACGCGCTGCCCCAAGCGCATGGCTGGCGCAAACGCCGCCGACGTTAAACCGTGCACCAACGCCGCGCGCAGCGCACGCTGCCACCACACACGTGGCACCTGGGCGTCTACCACGCGGCGGCCAATATCCACCAATTCGCCGTAATGTACGCCGCTGGGGCACGTGGTTTCGCAGTTGCGGCAGGTGAGGCAGCGGTCCAAATGCTGTTGGGTTGAAGCGGTGGCGGGCGCGCCCTCTAAAACTTGCTTAATCAGGTAAATACGCCCGCGCGGCCCGTCGAGCTCGTCGCCCAACAGCTGGTAGGTGGGACAGGTGGCGGTGCAAAAGCCACAGTGCACGCACTTGCGCAAAATCGCCTCGGCCGCCTGACCATCGGCGGTGTTGGCAAAAGCAGGGGCAAGTTGGGTTTGCATGGTGGCGAACCTTTAACTGGGCAGGCGCTGGGTGTTAAGCACCCCGTGCGGGTCGAACGCTTGGCGCAAGCGCGCACCAATGCGCGCCACCGCCGACTGAGGGGTATCGAATACACCCAAGGCCTTGTCGGCTTCGGGGTGGGCGCGGCTGGCGCGCACCATGGTGGCGTGCCCGCCCACAGCGCGGGCGGCTTGGCGCAAAGGCTCGGCGTGCGCGGCACTGGCCCAAAGCCAGCGCTGGGTGCCGTGCCAATCGATCAACTGGGGCGGCAACTCGGCCAATGCTCCGGTGTTGGGCGGCACGCTTAGGCGCCACAAACAGGCCTGGTCGTTGGGCGGCTCTACAAAAAACGGCAGGGTTTGGTGCCGCGCCGCCTCCCAATCGGTGGCGTCGGCCTCGGCGCTTAAGGCCTGGGCGGCGTACCCCTCGGCCTGGGCTTGTTGCAGCAAGCGTTGCTGGGCTGCTTGCACCGCCGCCGCCGCGCCACGCAAGCGCAGGTACAAGTGGCCACCGCCATCGTGCTGCACCCAATGCGAGGCCCACAGCGGCAACGGCTGCGCACGCCAGCGCGCCAACCAATGCAACGCCTGAGCGGCAGGAACCTCAAAGTGCAGCGTGGCACTGGCCACGGGCAAGGGCAGCACCTTAAGCGAAACCTCGGTGATCACCGCCAACGTGCCCAAGCTGCCAGTCATAAGGCGGCTCACGTCGTAGCCGGCCACGTTTTTCATAACCTGCCCACCGTAGCGCAGCCGTTGGGCACGGCCGTTAAGAATTTCTACACCCAACACGTAGTCACGCACGCCGCCCACGCTGGCACGCGAAGAACCAGCCAAGCCAGCGGCCACCATGCCGCCCACCGTGCCTTGGTTGTTAAACAACGGCGGCTCAAACGGTAAAAACTGTCCTTTGTCGGCCAATGTGGCTTGCAGCTCGGCCAAAGGCGTACCGGCCAACGCCGTAATAACCAGCTCGGTGGGTTCGTAAGCCAACACCCCGCGTAAATCGGTGGTGGGCAATGGCTCACCGCGCAGCGGGTTGCCGTAAAAGTCTTTGCTGCCGTGGCCCACCACACGCAAAACGCGGCCATCGGCCGCGGCTGCGCGTAGTTGATCTTGAATCGTATCGATTGGGCTGGGCATGGGGCGCATGTTACCTAACGGGCACCCCAGCCCAAGCCCACGGCGGGTTTAGCCGTTGTAGGCGCTCTCGCCGTGCGAGGTGATGTCCAAGCCTTCGCGCTCGGCCTCTTCGGCCACGCGCAAGCCCATTACCACCGACACCACCTTTAGGGCAATGTAAGCCACCACCGCCGACCACACCATGGTGATCAACACCCCTTCGGCCTGCACCAGCACCTGGGCACCAATGGCAAAGTCGTCGCCGCCGGTGCCGCCCAAACCAGGCGCAGAAAACACGCCGGTGAGCAACGCCCCCACAATGCCGCCAATGCCGTGAATGCCAAACACGTCCAACGTGTCGTCGGCGCCGAGCATCTTTTTAAGACCGGTCACACCCCAGAGGCAAATAAAGCCTGCGGCCAATCCGATTGCAATGGCGCCCATGGGGCCCACCGAACCACAAGCCGGCGTAATGCCCACCAAGCCCGCCACGGCACCCGAAGCGGCACCCAGCATAGAGGCTTGGCCACGCATCAGCGCCTCGCCCAAGCTCCAGGCCAACACCGCTGCGGCAGGGGCCAGCAAGGTGTTAATAAATGCCAAGGTGGCGCCAGACGTGGCCTCAAGGTTGGAGCCAGCGTTAAAGCCAAACCAGCCCACCCACAGCATGGCGGCACCCACCATGGTAAAGGTTAGGTTGTGCGGCTTAATGGCTTCTTGCCCATAGCCCAAACGCTTGCCCAGCACATACGCGGCCACCAAGCCCGCCACACCCGAGTTGATGTGCACCACCGTGCCACCGGCAAAGTCAAGCGCGCCTTTGTCGAGCAAATAACCGCCCGCACCCCACACCATGTGCGCCACAGGCAAGTACGCAAAGCTAAACCACAGCACGCAAAACAGCAGCACCGCGGCAAACTTCATGCGCTCGGCAATGGAGCCACAAATAAGTGCGCAAGTAATGCCAGCAAACGTGGCCTGAAAGGCAATAAAGA
>Ga0255753_1003252_pt1 | contig 17066 bp, 13 predicted proteins | sample 041ome_10_FD_179953 | JGI IMG/M metagenome (GOLD analysis project Ga0255753, IMG submission 179953) | Coastal salt marsh microbial communities from the Groves Creek Marsh, Skidaway Island, Georgia - 041412US metaG (version 2) | ecosystem: Environmental > Aquatic > Marine > Intertidal zone > Salt...
GCTGGTGCTGGTGGCGCGGCGGATTCTTATACTTTGACATGTGTTGACCAAAGTTCTGATCGAGTATTGATGTCGTCATCTGTGGCACCTCAATCATCGCTGACTAGCTTGCAGACCCCGCCCCTTGAAATAAATGGCTTGAGCTATGCTTCTTCGGAGGCATTTTTCGGCTCTAGCGCATTTAGGGACGGGGGCCACCGATGTGGAACGATGCACGCATACGCCAGGCGCAACGATCTTCAAATGGAGTCGCTATCCAAAAACCCTGCCGATTGCGCGACCTCCAGTACGACAATTAACAGCGAGTACAGCCCACTTGCCGAGGGTCATTACGTAATACCTGTTTATTGGCATGTCATTTACACATCTTCCGGAGAAGGCAGGGTCAGTGAAGCTAACATCGCAGCGCAAATGGATGTGTTAAATGAGGATTTTGGAGCAGTCTTTGACACAACGATTGAATTTCAGCTGGTCGATATTACCTACACTCAAAATGACGATTGGTTCAGCGACGATCCAGATGATGAGTATGCATACAAGGAAGCGCTTCGCCAGGACACGTCAAAGTATTTGAATATCTACACCAATGATGCTGCTGGTTATCTAGGGTATGCCTATTTCCCACAGAGTTCCGCCGGAGGACTCCTCGACGGTGTGGTAATGCGCCACGATGTGGTGGGCGGCAGAAATTTACCCGGAGCTGGCGCTTACAATCAAGGCAGAACCCTGGTCCACGAGGTAGGCCACTACCTCGGCCTACACCACACATTTGAAGGTAGGGGGGGCGAGTGTGAGAACAGCTTCACCTCGGGTGATTTCATTGTCGACACAAATCCACACAACACGCCAGATTATGGCACTCAAGCGTCGTCTGTTTGCGGTGGCACCACACCGATTGAGAACTTTATGAATTACTCGGATGACGCTGCGATGGATCGCTTCACCGAACAGCAATCAAATCGAATGGTGTGTGGCTTGCTCAATTACCGGGCGAATACTTTTGCCACGTCATCAGACACGACATTCAGCGTAACGGGGGGTAGCTCACCACTTGCTATTAATGGTCTTACCAACGGCACGCCCTACAGTTGTTCTGTGGTGGCGACTAACAGCAGTGGTTCCAGCGCCGCGTCGACCGCCGTCGTGGCCATACCCAAGATCCCGACTGCGCCCGGGATCCCAACGATCAGCCGGACTGACTACGGAGACGGCGAGATCTATTTGTATGTAACAGTCGCCGACAATGGGGGCTCGGCAATTACGGGCTACACAGCTATCTGCTCTGATGGCGTGTCGTCTTACACGGGCAGCAGCGCTGGCTCATCCGTCACGGTAGCGGGCCTGGTCAACGGCACCGCTTACTCTTGCTCTGTGACGGTGACCAATGCCATTGGTACCAGCGCCTCCTCCGCTGCAACAGGCAGCATTACGCCCGAGGAGGGCATCGGCGGCCTGCCCGTCTGGCTTTTATATCAGGCAACCCAGTGAGGATGCCAACTCGCTCTCGCTCAACGTGACGGTGCGGTCCGACTGCCTTGACGGCAGATGGGATTGCTTGCTGAGTTGGTGATCCGTGTCTGACATCGCACAGTCACGGCTGGGGGGCTGAGACGGGCGGCTGGCTTGCGTTCAACCGCTGGTAAAGCGCCGTCCGGTTTCGAGCTCGTAGAAGGTTAGCGTGTTCCCCCAGACACAACCCGTATCGAGGCCAATGGTGTTTGGGTCGTCCGTCATCCCTTTTAGAGAGGCCCAGTGACCAAAAATAATGGTTTGGCCTTTGGTGAGCCGGCGTTTGTGGCTGAACCACGGCGCGACTTTTTTGCCCGCCATCGCGTCGGGGATGGGCTGTGGTCCTTTACTAAGCAAATCGAGTTTGCCCTTGCGGGTGCAGTAGCGCATGCGGGTGAGGTAATTGGTAATCACGCGTAGCCGCGTCATGCCGCTCAGGCTGTCGTCCCACACGTAGGGGTCGTTACCATACATTTCTGTCAGAAACTCTTTGCAACGTGTGCCCTGCAGGGCATTTTCGACCTCCCACCCACGCTCCAGCGCGTCCTGCACGGTCCAGATAGGCGGGATGCCGGCGTGGACCATCGTGACGCCATTCTCAAAGTGGGCGAGTGGCTGAAAGTGCAACCACTCGATCAGCCGCTCGCGATCAGGAGCATCCAGAATATCGTCAAGGTTGTCTTTGTGGCTGGGCTTGCGGGCGCCGCAGGAGACGGCCATCAGGTGCAGGTCGTGGTTGCCCAGCACCATGGTGATGTTATCGCGATGGGCATAGAACCAGCGCAGTACATCAATATTGCCCGGGCCACGGTTTACGAGATCCCCCACGCTCCAGAGGCGGTCTTTATCGGGATTGAAGTTCACCTGCTCCAGCAGGCACTGGAATGGCTCGAAACAGCCCTGAATGTCGCCGACGACGTAGGTGCTCATAGTGCATACCAGTGCGTGCGTATCTGGTCAGGGAGCAGTGTAGGCGCCTTTGAATTTCGATATAAAGACTTTTTATTTGGGAGCGGCTGGGGTAAGGCACCTAGCCTGCATCTGCCTAAGGATCGCTGAGATACCGGCAGGAGGCGGGGCTCTGCACGGCTGAGGCTCTTTCAGCTTTGAATGCGATCAGCCTTGCACGTGAGCAGTGATCGCCACGAAGTCGTCAATTGAGAGCGTCTCGGCGCGGGCGCTTGGGTCTATCTGCAGCGCTTTAAAGTCACTGTCGTCTAATATGCCTTTGAAGTTATTGCGCAGGGTCTTGCGGCGTTGGGAGAAGGCCTGGGTGACGACTCTAGCGAACGACGCGCGATCAGTATCTGGGTAGGGCGTTTCACTGTGTGGCGTGAGGCGCACCACTGCAGATTGCACTTTGGGTGGCGGGTAGAACGCGTTGGGGGGAACCTCAAAAAGGTGCTCTACCTCGCACTGGAATTGCGCCATCACGCCCAGTCGACCCCAATCCTTGCCGCCGGGCGATGCCGCCAGCCGCTCAACCACCTCCAACTGCAACATAAAGTGCATATCGGCAATGGCCTCTGACTGATCGAGTAATTTGAAAATCAGCGGGGTAGAAATGTTGTAGGGCAGGTTGCCCACCACACGGAGGCGGGCGTTATCCACCGCAAGCGAGGCAAAGTCGAACTGGAGTGCATCCGCGCTGTGCAGAGTAAAGCCGGTGTGGGTGCTGAATGCAGCCAGCAGTCGAGTGCGCAGGTCGCGGTCCAGCTCTATGGCATCCAATTGGCACCCACTGGTGATCAGCGCCTCGGTGAGCGCACCCTCGCCGGGGCCAATTTCGACAAGGTGGTCGGCGTCGGCCGGTGCAATCGCCCTCGCAATCGCCTCGATGATGGATTCATCGCGGAGAAAGTTTTGGCCGAAGCGCTTGCGGGGTGTGTGGCCCATGCCTGTTGGCATCCTTGGTGATTTGCACGGCATTATGGTGCGTTGCGAGTGATAATATAAAGTGCTACTGCGTGTCGGGCAGACGCGGCGTGATCGACTGCCGACGAAATTCACTTATCGCGGGCGTCACTCTGATCACGATGTGGTGCTCATACCGAGCCAACTTTGAATAACCTGTCTATTCCACAGTCCCTAACCCTGATGAACGTCATGGCAACGCTTTCTCTGAAGGCCGATGCCCAGCGTTACTTCTTTGGGTACTTGTGGTGGATATTGGAGCCCCTGCTGTGGGTGGGTGTGTTTTATCTCGTCTTTGAGGTGTTGCTGGGCACCGGCCGGGCAGATTTTCTGGTGTTCCTAGCGGTGGGTAAGCTAACTTTTATCTGGTTTTCGAAAAGTGTAAGTCAGTCAGCCAACAGCCTGCTGGGTAGTCGTGGCCTGATTGGCAAGATGGACGCGCCCAAGTGGCTGTTCCCCTTGGCTGTCTGCCATGAGGGCCTCTACAAGCAGGTGGCGGTGTTCGCGTTATTGATTGTGATGTTGCTGTATGAGGGTTACGCCCCGAGTGCTGCCTGGCTGTGGCTGGTGCCGCTGGCGATTACCCAGTACCTGCTCATTGTGGGTTGTGGCATGTTGGCGGCGCTATTGGTGTGCATGCGGCAGGATTTTCAGCTGCTGGTGCAATTGGGCATGGTGTTCTTGCTGTTTATGTCGGGCATCTTCTGGGACATCGACAGCATAGGCAACGCCGCACTGCGCGAGAACCTGCTACTGGTGAACCCCCTGGCATCGCTGATTGATTTGTATCGCACTGTGTTGATGGACGGCAGTGCCCCACTACTGACCCAATGGCTGACGGTGCTGGTCGAGAGCGTGGTGATACTGGCGGTTTTGGTGTGGGCCTACCGGGCGCTGCATTACTGGATTGCCCGCCGCGTGGTGACTCAATGAGTGCGTTGCTGACACTCGAGAACGTGGGCATGCAGTTTGCGGTGCGCCCCGATCATGAATCTGGCCAGCACACCGTATTTGAGGGCATTAACCTCATCCTTAATGAGGGCGACCGCCTCGGCATCGTGGGCCGCAACGGCGCGGGAAAATCGACGCTACTTCGCATCATGGCCAAGATCTATGCACCGGCAACTGGGTCCGTGATCTGGGCGCCGGGCGTCACCGTGTCGTTACTGAGTCTGGGGCTGGGTTTTAAAAATGAGTTGACTGGGCGCGATAACGCTTATTTAGCGGGGTTGCTGCAGGGGCTCACTAAGAACGCTGCCAAACAGTGCTTGGTGTCCATTGAGGCATTTTGTGAGCTCGGTGATTACTTTGATGAGCCGGTGAAAACGTACTCTGCGGGTATGCGCGCGCGGCTCGGGTTTGCCACCGCGCTTTTAAATAACGCCAGTGTGTTGTTGATTGATGAAGTGCTGAGTGTTGGCGATAAAGAGTTTAGAGAAAAGGCTAAATTAGCTTTAGAGGATCAGTTTTCAGATAGGCGCGCCATCGTGTTGGTTAGCCACACTGATGCTCAGATCAATAACTTGTGCGATAGCGCGATTTTCTTAGAAAGTGCCGGTATTGCAGCGGAGGGAGAGGCTGGTTTAGTCGTAGCCGAATATGCGAATCGATAATTTTTAAGGCGAAAGACTAAGAAATAACATTTCTACAGATCTCAATTGTCTGATCAGTGGTTCTACCCCAAGAAAAGCAGTTGGCGCTCTCTGCCGGCGTTGCGTAACTCTTCGCATAGGGCGGATGACTCAAAAATCGCAACTATCCACTTCCCCTAATCTGAGACATCGTTGATTGCAGCCTCCTGTGTTCATTCTCACAGAAAACTTCAATCAACGATATTTCAGGGGGGGGTGTGGACATAGGATTTCCTTACCCCGGTGTCTAGTAGTGCCGCTCCAAAACCCAGCGTCAGACTCACATCCTTAACTATTGGAGTCTCGATCCTAGCGGCAGCAGGCAGCGATAGAGTTATGGTGCTCCAACTTTTGGGTGTAATGAAAACTAATCTGGTACCGCCCCCGACGGGCAGGAGCCGATATTCTCTGACGGGGACCAGTCGCGTGCCATCGAGCATTACCTCAACTGCCTCATTTGGGAAGTACACACTCTCGAAAGATTGAGCAGAGACGCCAAAGAAGTCGACATAGTCTGTCGGAATCGACGAGGTTTCGCGTGAAACCCAAATGGTACTTTGATCGACTTTTGGCCGAAGCCAGAGAGCACTCTCTACAAAATCTATCGACAGTAAACATAGACCGATTAACACACCAACAGCAGCTTTCACTAAGCAAGCGGTGCTGGGTCTAGCGGCAGTTAATTCAGTCCAAAGCAACCGGAGTGCTACGAAAGCTACAAGGGCGATATAGGGAAATGCCGCCGTGAAGTAGTGAATATTGTAATAGCGCCATAACCCCGTGGGTAATAAATCGCCGAACGGCAAGTAGATGAAGAACCAGAGAATAATGGTGGCTGCAAGCCAGCTTAAGTGCCAGACGCGCTTATCAAATAAAAACGGTATCCCGATAAAAAAGAAAAAAATCCAAGGCTGTCGCTGCAGGAGCCCGGCATAAGGCTCTCCATATACTCGCTCGCCATTGATGATCAGAGAGAAAAACTTTTCTCCAATGTCATGAAAATGCATCCCGGAACTGGATGCAATTTGAAAATATTGACCTCCGGGATGCCCGCTCAACAAGTAATTGAAAGCTAAAAACATCAGCGGCCCGCATGCAAAACTGAGCAGAAGACAGACTAGGCCAAGGGATTTATATCGGCTATTTGTGCGGCTCTCACCGCTGACTGGGGCCCAGTACCAAGACAGTAGAATGGCTGCGCAAAGCGGCCACGTATACACCGCATCTATCGGCCTCGCAGCGACAATCAAACCAGCGCAAAGACCGGCTAAACAAATCTTCCATAACGGTATCGGCATTGAATTCTTACCGCTTCGATACTCGGCCACCCACGTGAGGCTTAAAATCACAACAGAAAACAGCGCAGCGGATAAAGTGGTAGTCCAAGGAATCACAACCTGCAGGAAAGCAGTTGGATTAAAAACTAGTGATGCAAAAAACAGCACGGCAGCCACACGCACGCTGACACTGAGGGAAGCAAATCTGCAGAAACAATAAAACGAAAATAAGAGAAGCAATAAATTCGTGAAGAAAAACGGATGGCCAGCACTGGCAACCAAACCTAGAGCACCTAGTGCTGAGTATAGCGGGGGGTACAGATGCTGCGCTGGAGAAAAATCGAGGTTTAAAAATGCTCGTGCCGACTTGATGTACTCACCCTGATCAAACCAACCCCACCACCCCAGAGGAAATGCAGGGTTATTGCCTGGCGTGGCAGGGTAATGAAAATAGGCTAGCGTATAAATTAGGCAGAGCAACAAGGTGCAAAAACGAAAAGTTTTATGTTCAAGCATTACAAACACTCTCTTTGGATGAGCCGTCTCCGCGATCTCTGACCATTCTCAAGAGTTGATCCACGAGGAGTGGGATGCTGTGCATAGGATAAAAATATATCGCACGCAAAATGACACTAGCATTGATCATTTTTCGTTCTTTCAATAATGAGTAGACAGTGGGCTTGGATGCCGTTGACCAACATATTGTGTGACTATTCATGTAGCGTCTGAAGCAAATACAAAGGTTTTTTTAATCAAATAGGATGGATAGGATCCGATCAAAGCCGCGAGTATAAAAGCCAACCCTTCTCCCAAAGCTCGGTGCTGAATCACGACGAATATGTAGAGCAGAAGTTGTGATAGTACTGAGACAAAAATCAATATACAGATGTTAGAAATTACGAATTTATAAAAGAGCCCTTCACGCTCAAAAATAAATTTCTTTTGGATCAGGAAATTAATGCCGACCAAAACACAGTAGGTTAGAGCGCTCGCTATTGCGTACGCAAAAGCCAAATATTGATCTAAAGAGAAATAAATTACCCGTTGAATAAAAATACTAAGGACGCCAAGAATCCCACCGTTAAGAATAAATTTCAAAAATTCAATTGAAATTAGATGGTTCATTTTTCTGTAACGCTATGATCTGGTGGAGTGACCAGTGACGTGCAACAGGAGCGAAGGCGCTCTCCATAGCGCAAAGCAAAGGATTACAAAAGGTTGGCACTAGCTGATGGAAGTTAACACCGCCTGAGAATAAATACCGCAGACCATTCATACAATAATCTTTGCTCGCGATACGCAAACCCGATCCGAATTCTTCTTGAAAAACATGTCGGTCCCGCTCAAAGACAATGTCCGCCAGCGCTTGGTTTGCGCCTGACATAGGTCCGCCTTTATGAGGCCGCTCCCAGTTCTGCATCGTAATGTCGAAATACTCGTCTTCATGAATTCGGGAATGTAGCCATGAAGAGACGAGCCCTGTATGGGGTTCAATCAGTATGCAGACGCCTTTCGGCTCCAGCACTCTTATCAATTCCTTAAAGAAAAACCTTGGATTCGGTAAGTGATGGAAAACATTTATTGCGTAGAACCGCGAGACCGACTCGGACCTAATGTCCATCGCCTCGGCGTTTAGGGCGCGATCCAAAGTGCCCATCGGCCTTACATCGGTCGTAATTACTGATGGCCTGATGTCTTTTAAGAAACCACCACCGCTGCCCAGCTCCACCTCGCAACGTGTTGGGGCACCCAGATGATCAGCGGCTTCTATCATTTGAGTATAAAAACTCTTGAAGGCAGACCGCAGCAAAGGTTTTGATCTCGAAATTTCAGCATGAATCTCGATGAGCGAATCGTCGTCCACTGGAACGCCCCTAACTGCAGGCTCTAAGAATATCTCTCTAAGGCGCATGGCTAGCGAACCCTGTCATTAGTTGCAAATCGGACCCTCGATTTATTTTCTGGTTGGCCTCCAAGCCGCGCAAGTTGTCTTCACTGACCGGTAGTTTTAGGTTTAGGTGCTTTGCCAGCCAAAACCCTAATCTGATGAAAATCAGTGGGGTTGGAATAAGCAGAACTCTAATTCCAACCTTATGACACTGGCCTCGCAGATGGCTGCGCAGTCCGTCAAGAGGCTCTTCGTGGAAATAATATAGCCGCTTCTCTTCTTCGCTTAATAACAGCCTAGTCAACGCGATACATAGCGTGTTTATTCGAATGACGGGGACTTTTGGGTCCTTCAGACCAGGCACTGGGAGAAAGCGATAACGAGCTGCGAGCGAAATAAGTTTCTTCTCTATACCCCCGCCCGCCACGAGACCAGGGCGCACAACTACTCCGTTTCGAGTGTTTTCAACCAGCTTCTCAACGGTGTATTTAGTTCTGCCATACAGTGAAGTGGCGTGTGGCCCTGCAGAATATGACGAAACAAAAATGATTCGTTTGCATTGCTGCAGTGCTAGCCAGTCTAATATCTGTTTATAACCCGACAGCGTCGCTGTCGCACCCTCCTGGCCCGCAAAATCATGTGCCATAAGTATCGCAGCGTCAGGGCAAAAAGCTTCACTCAACCCGTCAAGAGGTCTCTGCAAGCACCAAGGGTAAGTTTTAACTTTCGGCACCTCTCCGATCGAGGCAGAAGTCCTAGCACATCGAACGATATCAAAACCATCGGACTCCAAATGGGCTGATAACTGGTTCCCAATAAACCCGCCTGAGCCAAATACGACCACCTTCATAGCTGTAGTTCGCTGGCAATTCGATACGCGTTAGCCATCATTGTAAGAGAGTGGTTTTTGGCTGGGAGAACAGGGAAAACACTCGCATCGATCACCCTCACTCGACGACTGTTCCATAGCCTGCCGTCCAAGTGTGTTTCGAGCTCGCCCGGGTGAGGCCTGCTAGGCAATGTTCCTGCATGATGAAATCCCCATCCAGTGGGAGTCATTTTCGACAACGCGGGTACAGTGACTGCGCCCAGCTTAGCAAACTCATAAACGTGCCTAGCGAGTGGCGGGGCAGTTCTTGCCTCGTGCTCTCTGATGATCATCCCCCCATGCTTGTCGATTTTGAGACTACTGGAGCATCCTGCCGCCGAAGGGTACCAAATCTGAGCAACTAAAAGACGACGTAAAATGTTGCTGATGGTCCTGGCGCCAAATCGATATGAACAAGGTAAATCGCGCATTAAAGAACTCCAAAACATACCTCCTGGGTAATAGATACTAAAAAAGTCTCTCTGAGCCCTTAATCCTCCAATTAATTGAATGGGGTAGGATTTATCAGGAACTATCGGTAATGCACCAAGTACCCACAATGGAAGGAGCACTGGCGAATGATCGACAAATGGCACTGTAATGCTGTCTTTTTTGAGGCTCACCGCTACGAGGGCTGCACTTTGCATCGCACCGCACGCTAAAAAAAGATTTTTACCCACGATCTCACACTTCTCGCCTGAGCGGGAATCAAAATACCTCACAGCTACAGAGTCTTCATTCTCTTTCCAATCGATTACCGAGCTGCCCGCTCTATATGAGATTTTTCTCTCTGAAACTAGCTGTGTAATTGTTTTCTGTGCCGTGTACAAACCAGGTTGGTTTGTCTCCAAAAATTCTGTTTCTCCTAGAGAATGAGCATCAACCGAGAGAAGTGACCCGCCCCCGTTAACCGCCAATCTTGCGCGACCAAGATAAATTGGGCTCGGGCAAAATCGCGCAGCCCGTCGCGAGTATCTGTCTAGAAGTAAAGCAGCCGAGGGAACCATGTCCAAAGGCTTTGAAGCAATCTCTCCACCACCGGAGAGATCAGAGGCGTCGTCAACAACTCCGCTAATGCCGATATGGCGCTCAAGCGCGTCGTAAGCCGACGAAAAAATATTTTGTTCAAACGGCCAATCGATGTTTTGTACATCTCTGTTTGTATATCTTAATAACTGCCCACCCCAAGCGTTAGACATGCCCCCTAACGCATGACTACAGTTCGACTTGAATATCTCCACTCCGCGACTGTTCAACACACTAAAGGGACGACCTCTCAAAACATGCCTTGCCGCCGCGGCTGTCAACTTAGGATGCAGCCATGCCTCTCCCTCTAGCTGATCTATTGCTTCAAATTTAGGACCCAAGAGAGCGCTGACTGACGTCATGGTTCTGGCGTCGAGTGCCGAAGTCAGTGAAGGAAAATTGAAGTGATTTTCCTCTACCTGGCCCTCATCTAAAACGAGGACCCTCTTACTTTGGCGCCTTGATAGCGCGAGCGCTGCCGCTGCGCCGGAGGGGCCAGAACCCACAATAATGACATCATAAGAGGCCATAACTCCCCATCGCTTTGCGAGTTCGAAATAACTTAACCAAGTCTTCTATGGCGGCCCATAATGTAGCGACGACACCCAAAGGGTTTTGCGATCGCACGAAACCCTCAATGCTTTCATTGAGGAGGCATGTTAAATACACCTTGGCGCTGAGGACGTTTTCTGGGGCTTTTCTGCGCCACCAGAACTCAGCAGCAACCAGAGGTACATTGCGATCAACTAGAGAGCCAACCACATTCCTCTCCTCCTCGGATAACCTGGTTAAGCGAGGATTAACTTCGTGCGCCATGCAGTAACAAGCAACTACGGTAACCGATGGTGGACTCCCGAAGAGCTCCTGATGAATCTCGGTAACCTCTCTTTCGAGAGCCGTTGTGCAAGGGAGAGTGACTTTCAATGGGGAGACGCTGCCGATAGGCGCAGTAATTCAAGCTCAAACCGTTTCCTATCTTGACGAACTTGCGTGTCCAAAATCAGGCCGATAGTTAAGAGCAGTAGAGACGTAAGCGCTAAACCCGTGGCCAGCACAGCGAGAGGGACGTGATACACGTGCCGATAAACTAACCAGTCTTCAAGAACGGGTAAGGCCGCAATGAGGCTCAAGAGGGCGCTAAAAATTGCGCCTATCCCAAAAAACAATATGGGCTTGAAATGCCGAAAAATATTAAAGATTGTTAGTAAAACGCGCGAACCATCGCGAAATGTATTCAGCTTAGAAAACGACCCCTCAGGGCGGTCCCGGTAGTCAATAGCAAGCTCCCTAATGGTCAACCTTTTATCAAGGGCATGGAGGGTGAGATCAGTTTCTAGTTCGAAGCCGTCCACGAGAATCGGGTAGGTTTTCACAAATCTTTTTGAGAACGCCCTGTAGCCCGACATCACATCACGTACCCGAGCGTCGTACAGAAGATTTACAAGGTGGCAGACAAGCCTATTGCCCGCGCCATGAAAAGGCCTTTTGTTTTCAAGTCTATACTGGCCTTTACTTAGCCGATCTCCAACTGTCATGTCTGCTTCACCAGACAAGATGGGTTGGATGAGGGCTAACGCGGCATCTGCCGGGTAAGTGAGGTCTGCGTCAGACATGAGATACACGTCTGCCTGCACCTCCAAAAACGCCCTCCGAATAGCAGCACCCTTACCAGGCCGATCTTCTTTAATGACGCCACCGAGCACTCCTAACTCCTCGAGGGCGGCTTCAGCGACGGAAGCTGTGGCATCAGTGGAGCGATTATTGATCACATAAATGGCGGCCCCAGGTAAATTCTGGGCGAAGGCCGCTATGCACTGCGCTATGGTTTGCTCCTCGTTGTAAGCCGGCAACACGACGGCTACTAGGGGAGAAGTCATCTACGGAAACTCCTTCGGAATACTTCGCCTGTAAACAGCTCCCGGCTGCCAGCCCCGGGCGGGGCTGCGTTTAGCCGCGGCTACAAGTGACCCTTAAGCTGAGGGGATGGAAGGAATCCCTTACTGAGGAGACCCGCCTGCTTTGATTGTGTCTATTCGCTCAACGAAACAGAAATTGACGTTATGGGTCTTCTGATTGTTGATCAATACAAGTGCCGGCTGGGCCGTTACCATCGACAACTGAGCTTGGCTAAGCATCGACTGCGCGGCACTTTTCGAAGTGTGATAGCCGGAGCAACTCATGGTTAACCACTCATTGCACCCAGAAATGACTGTCGCAGCGGATGGACTGACCCTGATCATACATCCGCCGAACGGAGCGTCAGCGGCCGCCATAGACGTGGGGTCTCCTGACACCAAAATTTGTTCTATCGTTGCGGGAAATAAGTAAGCTTGCGCCCCGTATGCTGGCGCAATAAATAAGAATCCAAACACAACGCCCAGGGAAGCGCGAAGGCCTACCGTCTGTTTACTTGTTACGTGCATAGTAAGATCTCCGTATCAACTTTGAAGTCCCCAGATTACCAGAATTTATATAGCATACCCTCGATTTTTGCGCTAGCCAAAATTGCACTTATGGTGTCCACTTCCCATTAAGACCCTCGAGTAGACCGACAGTTCTCAAAAATCTTTCGAAGTCCTGACCCCCATAATTGTATATTTCTGACGCTGCGTATCCTGAACGCAAACAGACGTAACAACCTCAAACAGCGCGGACCGACACATGCCGCCTATTAGAGGTGGCTCGCCCGAAGCCACTCTCTGACGATTCAAGCATTGAGTCGGCGCCGCTCTCCATAGAGTGCGATTGATAAATTTAAAGATGCGATACGAAAAGTTTTTAACGCTTGTTATGTAACCCCCTAGATATTTGTTCTCTAGTTAGTCTGGCTAGCACTTCTTTCGCACATTGATCCCAAGAATTTTGCTTGATGCTTGCGCTCTTGGGATGCTTATTGCTCGAGTAGAGTTCGATCCAACGTCTGAGTACTTGAAAGAGATCGGAGTGGCCTCCCGCACCGAAATACTCCGCACAGTTGCCCGCAACCTCTCGAAAAACCTCTATGTCCCTGGCAATTATTGGTAACCCTCTTGCTGCCGCCTCAACTAGAGGCAACCCAAAACCTTCACCGAAAGATGCAGCAATCAGGCAATCACTCTCGACGTATAACCGCTCTAGTTCATCGTCTTTTGCGGCCGCTAACCAACGTAAACTCAGGTTTAACTCGGGATGGTTTACGATTCGGTCCTCGAGATCCTCACACATCCACCCCTTTTTTCCGACTAGGACAAGCTCGGGACTCAAACCGCTTTTCCAGGCTAGATCAAAAGCATCAAGGACATCGGAGTGGCCTTTGCGGGGCTCAATAGTGCCCACTACGAGAAAGCTAAGTTTCTCACGCACTCGCTGCTCCACCGATCCATTCCGCGACTTTGATTGGCGTGGCTGAGGCTTAGGATCTAAATCGCTACCTAAATAAATACTATCAATAGCACATCTGTTTACTCGCTCGGGAGCGTTAAAACGCACCCAACTAGCAAACTCGCTGGCAGTTGTATCTGAAATACACACTGCACCATCAGAGTTTGCGACTACCGACAGCCAGTCCGCCATCGCCTGTTCTGTACCCCGTGGGAAAAAATGAGGCATGCTTACGGGCAATAAGTCGTAAACCATAAAGTTTACAGTAACGCCGCAAAGACGCAGGCTCTGAAGGAACCTAGATTGTGCCACCTGTACCTGTGGCTGAAGGTCAAGAGCAAAAAATATATCCCCAGAAGCGAAATCGATCGGCTCGTCTGTGCCGGCTGGTTCAGCTGCTCCGAGAAAGTGAGATGTGAATTGACGCGCATAGCGATAGGGCTGCTCGACAGCGGCATAAACAGGCTCAACGCGATAACCAACGGGCGGAGTTATAAGCCATTCGCGAAGGATATTTCTTACCACGCGCTGGATGCCCGTTTTAGCATCGCACTGCACCAACTCAGAAATATCGACCAATAGTTGACGGCGCGGATAATTTTGCCCAATTAGTGCGGTTTTAAGCTTTTCAGTGCTTTGCTGCCATGTGGACCAATGCAATGCATGCGATTGTGGATGTTGTTCATGCGCGAACAGAGCCAACCATTTTTGTAATGCGTTTGCTAACTCTGGCGGTGTTTCGCCGGCAAAGTAATAGGCATTCTCAGCCGCCACCTCCCTGAACACGGGGATATCGCGTGCGATAATGGATAAGCCCTGACGAGCGGCTTCGATCAACGGTAAGCCAAAACCTTCGTTAAGGCTGGCGGCAATCAGACCGGAACAAGCCGAATAGATTTTTTCAAGATATTCGTCGGAAATGCCTTGCAACCAAAATAATCGGTGCCCCAATTCGGGGTGAGTACGAATTCGCTCCGCGAGTTCCTCCATCTTCCAGCCTTGTTGGCCCACCAGAACAAGGTTCACATCATCTTCTTGCGCCCACAATTGCTCCACGGCTTCAAGAATTTGCCGCTGACCTTTGCGCGGCTCAAGTGTAGCCACACATAAAAAGCTATGCCTGGCAGCAAGAGCGACAAAAACACCGTCCGCATCCGGCGGCAAGCCTTTTGAAGGCGCGGAGCCCTCGATGTCCGCGCCATTATGCACCCACGCCGTTTGGAAGTTTCGTGATGATTGCGGTTTGGCGCTTTCAGTCCATTCAATCAGCGCATCCGATGTGGCTCTAGAGACGCATATCGCTCCATCGGTGGCCACGACCATTGCTAACCATTGTTCATGCAGCTCTTTTGCGTTGGCGTCTCTAAAGTAATCTGCAAGCTGTATAGGTAGTAGATCGTGTATCAGGAATTTAACCGTCACCCCCGCTTGACGAAGTCGCTGATAAAATTCTTGATAAGCCAGCTGAACATGATGCTGCATATCTAGGCCGAAGAGGATGTCACCCCGCTGCCAGCGAATAGGGCTGTCGCTTGCCTGTGAACCGTTCTGCCCTAAAAACTCCAAGGTGAAACGACGCGCATAGCGGTAACCATGATCACGCGTAGCGTAAACAGGCTCCACTCGAAACCCCGCCGGGGGCGAGTGTAAAAGGCCCTTGAGATAACTGCGCACTACGCGCTGTACCCCGGTTGCAGCATCGTGCTGGCAGACCTCAGAGACATCCACGAGCAGCTGACGCTGGATACCGGCCTGTTGGTTCATCGCGATACAGGCGGATAAGTTCAATATCGTTGCATTTTCTTGGTCGGCGAGCCATGGGGCTACAAATGAAAAAAGCCTCTCTTCGCTTAATGACGTCTCTGGGTACTGAGCTTGATCGGCCGACGGTAACGTCTCCCAAGCCGATATCGCACGCTTGGCGGTTTCGTCCCAAGAGAACAATTTCGCGCGTTGCAGACCGTGCTCGCACAAACGCTTTCGAAAACCTAAATCAGTCAAAGCTTGATGCATTTTGTTGCGGATAGACTCGACATCCATCGGATCAAAGAGCGCGTCATCCAGCCCGATGACTTCCGGCAGACTGCTAGTCATCGCGCCAATCACAGGTGCGCCACAGCCCATCGCCTCCAGTGCGGGCAATCCAAAGCCTTCGTGCCACGAGGGAAACACATAAAGCTCGCAGAGGTTGTAAAGCTGAACGAGTTCTTCATCGCTGACATAGTGAGTAAAACAAAGTTCCCCGCTTTCCAGACCGGCCCGCTTCGCATTGCGCTCGAGCTCCGCGATATTGCCTTCAGGCATTTTTCCCGCAAAAAGAAGTTGGTATTTTTGTCGTAGTTCAGAGGGCAAAGCGGCGAAGGCTTGAATCAGACGCGGCAAGTTTTTTCGCTCATCCGCACCGCCGGTGTAAAGCACATACGGACGGGTAATGTTGAATTTTTCCCGCAGCTGATCTGCAGCCCCTCTCGCAATATTGACAGGCTGAAACAACGGCTCAGTAGCCGTTGAGACATTGATCACCTGGGTTTCTTCTAAATGAAGCTTGTCGATGCCCTCGTTGCGCGAAAACTCCGAGATCGCGAGAAAGCGAGAGGCCTTTTTTAAATCATCAATTTTGCGACGGTAGTAACGCTCGAAACTTGGATTCGGCTTCAGATATTGATCGGGGCTCATCAGTGGAATCAGATCATAAAGCGCCACACTTACTGATATTTTCCGATCAAACTTACCGATGCTGGCTACCGCATCATCGACATACCCCTCAAACAGGCTGCAAATATGAAAAACATCGGGTTGTAAACTAGCCAGAAACGCCTCCCGAGTCAGCTCTGCGATCTCTCGGCGAGAGTCGTTGCCCGGCTGCCTCTCAGCAACCGGACCGGGCGCATGCCAGACACGGATATTTTCCTGTGGCACCAGGCCCTCGAACGCTGCGCGGATAGGTTCAATGGTGTCGGGGAACAAGCCACTTAGTATCAGAATGATCTCGTGTTCACCCCGATTGCGGACAACAGCTTGGGTAAAGGACAGTGTATAGCGGCCAATGCCACGAAAGCGGCTCTCAGTCTGAGCACCCTGCATATCAATTACGACTCGCACTGCGGATTTTCCTATCGATTGCTTTTGATTGCGGCTTTTAGATCAGCATGGATTTGACGCGCTCTAGGGCTTAAATGAGTGTGCGACTCCTCCTCAGATGTGGTGGCAATTTCAGTAGCGCCGTGATTTGCGTCAGACCTCAATAAAATTTGCTTCAGATGGCTATGCAAAAAAGGCAAGCGCGATAAGCTTTTGTCGGCTAGTGCGGTAATGCGAGGATACTTTAGACAAAACTTCATCAGGCTGGCGAGCGGTGTCTCGAACGCATTGATTAAACCTGCGAGTAGGCGATTAGCTACTCTTCTGCCTGCGTTGGTAGGCCATATAATCACGATGTTCACCAGCAATCGCATCGGGTAAGTTAGTCGCCACGACGCGCTGTGTTGTATCGCCAAAAGCTGAGCCTCTGCCTGCTTGCGAGCGAATTCTGCTGAATCTGCAAATGCCTCTGCGGCGCTGGTTTTTTCTTCTGCGGCGCTGGTTTTTTCTTC
>Ga0255753_1003255_pt1 | contig 17049 bp, 15 predicted proteins | sample 041ome_10_FD_179953 | JGI IMG/M metagenome (GOLD analysis project Ga0255753, IMG submission 179953) | Coastal salt marsh microbial communities from the Groves Creek Marsh, Skidaway Island, Georgia - 041412US metaG (version 2) | ecosystem: Environmental > Aquatic > Marine > Intertidal zone > Salt...
TCAAGATCTCTACACGATGAGCCCAGAGGAACTATCAAAAATCCCAACGGTTTGTGGCTCACTTGAACAAGCGCTTAAAGCACTGAGTGCGGACAGAGAATTCCTGACCAAAGGTAGCGTGATGTCGGATGAAATGATTGATGCCTACATCGACCTGAAGATGGAAGAAGTCAATCGCTTTAATATGACAACGCATCCGGTTGAATTTGATATGTATTACAGCTCCTAACCATAACGAAGATAAAAGCTGCGACCCCTAAAGTCGCAGCTTTTAATTCAACGAAATTAATTATTACAACCAAACTAAAGACATTAAAAAAACTCACACGCGTATCTCATATGAACGCAATTAAAGAATTTGCTAATTTTCCGGGATTAGAAATGCTGTCCTCCGCAGTTGTTTTAATTGATCAATATAACTGCATCAGCTACATAAATCCGGCCGCAGAGCACCTCTTTGACGTAAGCCGAAAAAGCGCAAAAGGTACCTCACTAAAAAAACTTGTTGTTAATCCGAGTGCAATGTTAATAGGACTTGAACACGCTCGGCGTTATCGTTGCAGCTACATCCAGCACGAAATCCCGTTTCAAATTCACGATTATAAAAAGACAGAACTCTCATTTACAGTGACTCCCGTAGGAGACATAAGCGACCATGACTTTCTAATTGAATTTTCGTGTCCATCACAACAAACAAAGATTGCACGCGAACAACGAATCATCTCGGAAACGAGCCATAGTAGAGAACTAATCAGGAATCTAGCACACGAGATAAAAAATCCACTTGGAGCGCTTCGTGGCGCGGCGCAACTGCTCGATCGAGAATTAGATAAAGAGGATCTCCACGAGTATACGTCTGTGATTATCAAAGAGGCCGATCGACTCAAGGACTTGCTTGACCGATTGCTGACTCCACATAAGATACCGCAAATGGCTAGCTTCAATATCCATGAAGTCCTCGAACAAATTCGCTCAGTCGTACTCGCTGAATTCTCATCCGGTTTGCGGATAGAACGAGACTATGATTTAAGCCTTCCAGAAATGTTTGGCGACAAACAGCAAATAACTCAAGCTTTTTTAAATGTAGCGCGGAATGCCGCCCAAGCTCTTTGCGGTAAAGGGTTAATCAAAATGAGAACAAGAGTTGCACGGCGCGTCACCCTTGCAAACCAATTCTTTAAATTAGGGTTATTCATAGAGATTTCTGACAATGGGCCTGGTATACCGAAATCACTAATTGACAAAATATTTTTTCCACTCGTTTCTGGAAAAAATGATGGTAGCGGATTAGGGCTTTCCTTATCTCAAACGTTTATCAGTCATCATAACGGGACAATAGATGTCGAATCACAGCCGGGCAATACATGTTTTACGGTGCTCATTCCGATCAAATCAACGCAAGACTCAGGAGAACATGTAAATGACTAAGGTATGGATTGTGGATGATGACCAGTCAATTCGATGGGTTTTTGAAAAAACATTACTCCGAGAAAAAATCGACTTTCGATTGTTTTCATCCGCTGAAGAGGCGAGTGGCGCACTGAGGAAAGAAAAACCCTCAGTTGTAGTAAGCGATATACGGATGAGCGGAAATAGTGGACTAGATCTCTTGAATGAAATTAATGAAAAATTTCCAAAGGTCCCAACTATCATCATGACGGCGCATTCCGACCTCGATAGCGCGGTTGCCGCTTTTCAGAGAGGCGCGTTCGAATACTTAGCAAAACCATTCGATATTGATGCCGCAGTCGAGCTTATTCAAAGAGCTATTAAGAAAAGTGATGAGCAAACCTCAAATACCGATAACAGCACAAACCCGAATGGACTATTGGGCCAAGCGAAATCAATGCAAGAGGTTTTTCGAACAATCGGGCGCTTGTCACAAACGGATGCAACTGTCCTCATTACAGGCGAATCAGGAACTGGAAAAGAACTAATCGCTCAGGCATTACATCAGCACAGTCAGCGCAGTAACAAGCCTTTTGTCGCCATCAACACCGCATCTATTCCTAAAGAGTTACTTGAATCAGAACTATTCGGACATGAGCGAGGCTCATTCACTGGGGCTCAAACGACTCGCAAAGGTCGATTTGAACAAGCGGCAGGTGGCACTCTATTTCTCGATGAGATCGGCGATATGCCTGCCGAACTTCAAACAAGGCTTCTTCGCGTTTTGTCTGATGGGCACTACTATCGCGTTGGTGGTCATGATCCGCTCAAAGCAAGCGTGAGGGTGCTCGCGGCGACACATCAAAATTTAGAACAAAGGGTAGCGGAGGGGTTATTTCGTGAGGACCTTTTTCACCGACTCAATGTCATTCGGGTGAAAGTTCCACCGCTTAGAGAGCGCAATGAGGACATCCCGCTACTCGCAGATTTTTTCTTGGAGAGAAATGCAATCAAACTAAATGCTCAAAGGAAATCGTTTACGGAAGAAGCGCTTATTTACCTTCAAACCAAATCATGGCAGGGCAACGTACGTCAACTAGAGAATCTTTGCCATTGGGTAACGATTATGGCACCAGGAGCATCCGTAGATATTTCTGACCTCCCAAAAGATTTCAAACACGAAATGGATAAAACAATAGACCCCGAAGAGGGTTGGCATCAATTACTTGGGAGAGAAGTGGATCAACTTTTACACACAGGGAATACCGGCTTGTACGAGGGATTGACGCAAACTTTTGAAAAAGCGCTGATATCCAGGGCTTTAACATTTACTGCTGGGCGAAAAATAGAAGCAGCAAATTTACTTGGTATTGGAAGAAATACTATTTCACGAAAGATATCCGAACTCAATCTCTCAATCGACAAGAAACAACTGCAAATCCGGAAGTGATGTTTACGGGCAGTGGTTCGTCAATGAGTAGTAGCCATAACTGGAGCATGATCAGAAGGCCTCTCCATTTTCCTGAAGGATTTTAGTATCTCGACTGAGACACATTGCTCGTACAAAGTATTAGACAACAATATGTGGTCAATCCGGAGACCAAGTTTCCTTCTAAATGCATTCATCCGATAATCCCACCACGTAAATCTTTCCGGGCCATCTAGGAACTCATCAAGGCTGTCGTGTAAACCACAATTCAGCAGCTCTTGATAGAAATCACGCTCTTGCTGTGTACACAGCACTTTGTCTCGAAAAGCATCAGCATCATAAACATCCTGATCTTTTGGTGCGATATTGAAGTCTCCTAAAACCACAAGCTTGTTATGTCGTTTAACCTCGGCGCGCACAAAATCAACAAAAGCACGCAACCAATTAATTTTATATTGGTACTTTCCAGAGGCAATCGAATCTCCATTGGGCACGTAAGCGTTAATTATTCGTGAGCCTTCGGCGCTTGTAGCGGCTATCACTCGTGCCTGATCGTCCTGTAAATCGGGAATACCTATCTGCACATCGATCATTTTTTCGCGTGAAAGGATTGCTACACCGTTGTATGTCTTCTGTCCATGGTAAACAACGGAATACCCCAGGTTTTCAATATCTTCTCTTAGAAAGTTTTTATCTTCTGTTTTCGTTTCTTGCAAACAAACAAAATCGGGGGCGTGCTCACTGAGCAAGACCTCTAAATGGGGAAGTCTGACTTTTAAAGAATTCACGTTCCATGTCACTATACGCATCGCGTTAACCTTTCAGTCCACATCATCAATAGTCGACATTAGACCCTTTTAAGTTGCGAGTCGAGCTTGCTCAGATAACCCAGTGTGCTGCAACAATGCATCAATTTTTGGCTCTCTCCCTCGGAAGCCTATAAAGTTCTCCAAAGAGGGCCTGAGTCCACCCTTCGAAATAACCTCCTTTAGAAACTTGGTACCGATATCACGCAGAGTCATCGAGCTCTCTTGAGACATACCAAAAGCATCAGCGGACAAAACCTCAGCCCACTTATAACTGTAATATCCAGCAGCGTACCCACCAGCGAATATGTGAGAAAAACTGTGTGGGAATCGATTATATTCTGGAACCGGGATTATTGAGATTTCCTTGCGGAGACCCTCAAGGATCTTCATCACTGCCTCGAGGCTATCTGCTGGGGCACCTAAATGTACGAGTAAATCAAAGACCGAAAATTCCACTTGCCGAAGTGTTTGAATCCCACTCATGAAGTTTTTCGCCTCAACCATCTTCTTAAACAAGTCCTCCGGCATATGTCCATCTCCGGAAATATCACTCGAAATCTTTTTGACAATATTCCAATCCCAGCAAAAGTTCTCCATAAATTGACTTGGCAGCTCTACAGCATCCCATTCCACTCCATTTATCCCGGATATGCCCAGCTCGTCAATTTGAGTCATCAAATGATGCATCACATGTCCACATTCGTGGAACAGCGTCTCAACCTCATTATGACTAAGATAAGCATCAGACGAATCTGTTGTGGCTGACGGAAAGTTACAAACAAGATAAGCCACAGGAAGCTGCGTATGGCGGTCGGTTTTCCATCTCCCGACCGCATCATCCATCCATGCACCGGACCGCTTACCATCTCGAGCGAACAAATCCATATAAAAATAACCAATTAAATCATCCGCGTCATCCCTCACCTGGTATAGCTTTACGCTGGCATCCCAAGCTTTTGCCTCTTTCTCCACAACAGAAATGCCATATAGACTGTTGAGTAACTCAAATAGACCATTAATGCACCTTTTCAAAGGAAAATATTGTCTTAAATCTTCGTCTTTAAACGTATACCGCTCTTCTTTAATTTTTTGAGCAACGAAACTGATATCCCAGGGCATTAATTTGCTGACACCCAAATGAGATGCCGCATAGTCCTTAAGCATTTCGTACTCCGACTCTGCTCGAGACCGAGCTTTTTGCGATAGCTCGGTCATTAACTCTAAAGCTCGCTTAGGATCGACAGCCATTTTCGTCGCGAATGACAAATGGGCAAAACTATCAAAACCCAATAACTTCGCTTTCTCGTGACGAGCGCTTAAAATTTCGACAATGTTGTTTGAATTATCATACTGCGATACGCTACAATCTGACGCTCTAGTCACGTAAGCGCGATACATCTCCTCGCGGAGATTACGGTCGACACAACTCTCCATAAACGGAATCCAGCAGGGCGCCTTTAGAGTGAAGCACCAACCATCCTTGCCTAAGGACGCCGCCTTTTCCCTCGCCTCAGAGATAATCGCTTGTGGCAATCCCACGAGCCGATCACTGTCGGCAACATGCATCACGAAATGATCGGTCGCGTCAAGCACATTATCGCTGAAACTTGCCGCAAGTGAAGCGAGTTTTTTAGATAGCTCTTGATACCTCTCCTGTTTAGCTTCATCCAAGTCAACACCACTCAATCGATAATCTCTGAGCTCGTTCTCAAGTAGCTTTATACGTTCAATGTTTAAATTACCTTCGCTCTTGGCTTTGTAAACGTTCTCAAAGCTTTGATAAATTTTTTTATTCTGAGATAGCCGTGAGTAAAATTCGGACACCTCAGGTAACAAATCATTATAGATTTGCCTCAAGTCATCCGAACTAACTACGGAATTTAAATGGCCGACCTGCCCCCAAGCCCTATTCAAACGATCAACCGCCGCGGTGAGCGGCTCCACCGTCTCATTCCAATTACTCTCTTTTTGTGACGCCACTTGCTCGGTGGTTTTTTCAGCCTCCTCGATTAAAAATTGAATCGCCGGCCTTATATCTTCGATTTTAAAATTGGAAAAGTTTGGTATCTCTTTAAAATCGCAGAGGGCATTGTTTTGGATCATGTTGATTACGCCTTATTGTTATCTAGATAAGTTTTTGCAAATAAAAATGTTGTTGTTAGTCATACCAGACTTGAGTTAGTTTCCCGGGCAATACAGGTAGCGTCCATTGGAGAGGGACTCATCTGCACAAAACAACAAGTTATCGGGCTGTTCTCGGGTTAAATGACCAAGTTCGACGATCATTAATCTTGCAATAAAGACATCACGGCCATCCGTACAGCGATACCAAACGTTACCTGGCGCAGAATGACAGATTGAGCCCCGTCGGCAACGTCCGACGCAATTTCTACGCCCCGATTTATTGGACCAGGATGCATCACAATAGCTTGAGGATGAGCAAGCGCCAAACGCTTTTTCGTTAAGCCGTAATCCTTATAAAAATCTTGAACGCTGGGGATCAATGAAGCTTTCATGCGTTCATTTTGTAGCCTTAGCGTCGTTACGACATCCACGCCTTCGATAGCAGCATCAACATCATTGTATACAGTCACACCCATTTCAGTTAACACCTCAGGAACTAAAACTTTAGGCCCAGCTACCCGAATCTCATTGACACCGAGTGCTTTCAACACATGAATTTGTGATCGGGCAACTCGTGAATGAAGAATATCGCCGATTATCACAATTTTTAAACCACTGAAATCTTTTTTAAAGTGCCTGATCGTGAACGCATCGAGTAACCCCTGAGTAGGATGCGAATGGCTACCTGCCCCCGCATTGATAATGTGTATTCCCTTGGGGACATGCTTGGCAATCCTATACGCGGCATCGCTCTCAGCATGACGCACCACAAACATATCAGCTTGCATCGCAACTAAATTATCAATCATGTCCAGCAAACTCTCGCCTTTACTTTGCGAGGAGGTAGCGATATTCAAATTGACCACATCCGCCGAAAGTCTCTTAGCAGCTATCTCGAATGTAGTGCGTGTACGCGTACTATTTTCAAAAAAGAGATTGAACACAGATCTTCCACGTAATAACGGGAGTTTTTTCGTCCGTCGATCTCCTACAGATAAGAAATTTTGAGCGCGATCGAGAATTTCAGTAACTAACTCTCCAGATAAGTTTTCCAAAGTAAGTAGGTGCCGAAGCGTTCTACCCTCATTAATCTGTACGTCCTCGGTCACGCAATAGCTCCTGTTTTTCTAAGCAACATAGACCTTCAACTCCTTATTTGCATCCAGCCTAACTGCAATTTTTTTATTAGTGGGAATATCAATAAGTCCTCCCATAATCTGTGGCTCAATCGGCAACTCGCGGCCTCCGCGATCTACAAGCACAGCCAATCGAATTGTTTTTGGTCTACCAAAATCATAAATTTCATTAATCGCAGCTCGGGCCGTTCTGCCCGACTGGACAACATCATCAACTAAAATTACATTTCGACCATTCACATCCACGTCAATCGATGTGCTTTTTTTACTTTTTGCTAAGCCACGGATTTCAAAGTCATCTCTGTGCAGGCTGATATCTACAGTCGCAGACGCTACGTCGATACCAAGCTTCTTGATAAGATAGTCTAGTACAACAACACCACCCGATTGAATGCCTATCAATAAGGTATCGGAATCTATTACCGCGGCCAACTGCTTAAAAAGTGACTCCGTAAGTAATTTTGAATCAGGCACGGCTCTCAGTATCCCCCGAAGAAGCGATAAAAAAATCTTCTAGAATCAATTGTGCAGCTACCATGTCGATCATCTTCTTTCTTTTTTCCCATCCCACTTTGTTTTCCAAGAGGAACTGATCAGCCTCCACTGAGGTATAACTTTCATCGATAGTATGCACCATCAGTTTAAATCTTGACTCAAGCGTTTTGCAAAATCGATTGACTCTTTTTTCCAAAGAGTGTGGTTCCCCACTCTCTTTTCTGGGCATCCCGACTACAAGCGCCGACGGCTTCCATTCACGAACGATCGTTTCTATTTCGGCCATCAATTCCTTTGATGTTTTATACGATATCGCTTTAATTGGATGAGCAATACCAATAGACGCATCTCCCATAGCCACTCCAACCCGCTTACCACCATAATCAAAAGCTAAAAATAATTTATTCTTTTGGGATTTAGTCATGACGTTGAAGACAATTGAACATTACGCATCTCAAACATGGCCTGTTTTTATAGAAATCTGCTCTGGCTTAATCCCCAGCGAGGAGAGCGCCGAGTCGTATCTTTCTTCAATTGGTACTTGGAACATGAGCTCTGCCTTAGCGGGAACGACTAACCATGCACTCATTTTTATTTCTTTTTCTAATTGCCCCTCGGCCCAACCGCAACAACCCAACGAAATTAAAGCATCAAAGTCCCCTATTTCAGTTCCATACGCTATGGACTCCAATATATCTGTAGATGTTGTTAAGGCCATATCAGATGTCAACCTAATCGTTGAACGCCAATCACGAGAGTACCGATGAATTATAAAGCCACATTCAGTCTCTACAGGCCCGCCAAAAAAAACATCGCGCCCTCTGCACCGATTCTTTTTCGTGTTGATCCCAAGCGTTAAGAACAAATCATCGATATCCATATCGATTGGCTTATTTACGATCAATCCTAGCGCCCCATGGCCATCATGCTGACAAATGTAGACAATTGAAGACGAAAAACAAGGGTCGACCATGCTGGGCATGGCAATTAGGAAATGATTTGTGAAATCAAGTTGATCCATGTGAATTTTTTAGTCTACCCGATTATTGATATCTTCGTTAGCCTCAGTACCAAACAAAAAGTAAAATATCGTAGTTTTTAATTTAAATCAGTCCTAAGCATGCTCAATTACCATGAAGCTCAAAATCATCACGCCTCTCGTCCAACTAAATTACAACAGTTTTGCTCCTTGGGTTACGAATGCATTACTACCGTCTCATTAATTTTTACTATTGGGTTTGTAACAACAGCAATCGTAGGTTCGGCAGAACCTATTATCCTGAGATCCATAGTCGGCTCTACGATGGTATGCGGTATCTGGGCCTACTATATTCTCTGTTGGAGCACATCTGGCCAGAGTCTTGCGCAAAAGGCTTGGGGCCTCAAAACGGTGAGCCAAAATGGGGCTAGACTGAGCATTAAAAGGGCTAGCATACGGTTAGTCTTTTCCATCGCATTCAATTTAACCCTTGTTGGCCCATTAATACTCCTCATCAACAACGACAATCAATTACCTCAGGATAAATTGCTCGACACGCGAGTGATGCGGACGGACCGGAATTATTGAACATATCAGGCAATTATCGTCGCTCACGATTCGCCACAAACGCGTACGCGCCAAATAGAATTAAAACGATAGGTATTAAGCTGTAAGTCGCGGGATGCCAACGCCCGATGGTACCTATCGAGGTTATCAATTGAGTCATAAAATAAAGTCCGACTCCACAAGTAGTTCCGATGAAAATCCAAAAACCCGTATGGCGATTTCGATTTTCAAAGCTGATAAACGCGACCGCAATCAATACCAGTAAAAATACCGTGACTAGGTGACTAATTTTTGACCACTGCGCCGACTTGTACCGATAAACGTCCTCGCCATTAATTTCTAAATGCGCGATATATCGTGCAAGCTCCAAATAAGTTAAGTGAGCCTCGCCCAAAAGTAACGAATTCAGAATTTTTGGATTAATCAACGTGTTGAGTGTTAAAGATGGGGTTGATGACCGAACTAATCGGTCAGAATAAATATCGGTCACATGTACGTCGCTCAATTGCCATTTGTTTTCATCAATGATGCCGGTTGAGGCTTTTATCATTCGGCTAAGAGAACGATCATTATCATCAAGTTCAAATATCAAAACCCCGGACAATTCAAAATTTTTAGTCAGCCTCGTCACATTAATGATTAGATCTTGATCCTTAATCCAATGGCCTGAACGAAAAGTCTGAGCAATGACATGCTGTTCCGATCCAGGGCCGACATTAATGGTCTGAAGCAATCTCTCTGCCTTAGGTACGATCAGCTCACCGACCAAAAAAGCGACAGAAGATACGATCAACGCAACGACCGATAGAATGAGCATTAAGCTTTTAAGCGACGTGCCCGCGCTTCTCATCACTACGTACTCAGAGTAAGACGAGAACCTTGCGAGCGCAGTTAAAGTGCCGGTAAGGGCCGAGAGCGGAATTAACTCGTAAGCCCAAGAGGGAACCTCCAAAGCTGAACCATATAAGGCCAAACCAATCCCCATGTTTGACTGTTTTCCCTCAGCAATAGCTTGAATGAGATCGAAGAGGAAAAATAACGCAACGAACAAAAATAGTACTGATCCAATACTTAAGAGAGTCTCAGTAATAATATATTTTCGTAATGTTCTCATCCTTGCCTCCGGGCAACTAAAAATCTTCTGAATACGCCTAGCCGCTGGAGAAGTAACACAGCAAAAATAATGAAAGTAATGAGATGGGGTAAAGTGAGGCCCATCCATAAAGACCAAGTAGATTGATAGACTTGGGTTTGAACAATACCGAGGACGTTTTTGTACAAAAGAAATATTAAGACACCAACCGCAACGCTGTAAGAGCGCCCACCTCTATTATTGACAAAAGATATCGGTATACTGGTAAGCCCCAGCAAAATCGCACTGAGCGGCAACCCAATACGCCATACCAGCTCCGAAAATGCATGAGGAGAAGCCTCGTCAATGAGTGAAGCTGTGGATCTCCCGCTGAGATGAACGTAAGGTTTCTTGACAGGATTCTTATCCATCCTGATTCCATATGTGGCAAATTTAGTAACATCGAAATCCTGAGACTGATCAAACTCTGTATATCGATAACCATCCTCCACCACGAGATAACTAGCGCCTTGGGCAGACTCTTCTTGACGACCACGGTTAGCGCTCGTTATTGAGATTCCGTTAGCCTCCCGGTTGAAGATAAAAACTCCATTTAACCCCTGTACACCCAAGTCAAGACTATCAACGAAAAAAACCGTTGAACCATCTTTAGACTCCAGAAAGATACCAGGCGAGACCGTCGATATATCATCATTCACTTCTAGAGCTTGTTTTTCAATTTCTAACCGCTGCTCAGCCCAGGGTGCCAAAAACAGACTCAAAACAGCGACTAACATTGCAATCGGCATGACAAACCATAGCGTGGGTAATACCCATGCGGACAGAGCCTTACCTGAAGATGCCCACACCACCATCTCAGAATCCCGATACCATCGGCTTAAGCTAATCGTGACGGCTAAAATAACACTTAACGAAAATAAGATAGGCAGGTTTTTGAAGCTACCTAGAGTCAACAATAAAAATACTGAGCCAAATGGGACCGAACCGTTTGCGGCGTACCCTAAATAACGTACGAGTTGCGTGACGAACACAACCATTAAGAGTGCCGCAAAAATGACCACCCATGTCACTGAATATTCTTTTACAATGTTTCTTGAGAAAATAGACATACATTCAGGTGAAATTACTTTAATTGAAGCTTTTGCAAAACAACTGATGGACCCCAAAACACCAAACTGAGGACGTAATCGATGAACTTTAGCATAACCACAAAATCCCCGGAAACTCTGAGCAACTATGTAGTAGTCGGCATGTTTGAAAGCCAGAAACTCACCTCTGCCGCAAACACTATCAACAAAGTAAGCAAGGGCACATTGCTCCAAAATCTAAAGTCCCGAAAGTTCTCAGGCACAGCTGGTCAAACATTAGAGCTCACAAATCTCCCGGGAACAAAAGCTAAAACCGTGCTGGTTATTGGGCTGGGAAGTAACAAATGTAAAGTCGAATTCATTAAGGCCATTGAAAATATTTTTTCGAAGGTTCGAGAGGCCGGAGAAACGGCCATTACCCTATTTATCCCTGAGCTTAAAGCCAGCGGTGTGGATCGAGCATGGATGACTCGCCAGATCGCCTCAATCGGCACTAGCCTCAGTTACAGTTATGAGCAAAGGAAAACTTTGCTCGATGGGAGGTCATTTTCAGGTACGCCCGCCAAGGTAGCGGTAGCAATTGAAGGGAAAGGCGCATCAAGTGATAAGATCCATCTCGCACAAGGCAGCGCCGTTGGCAAGGGCATGAACTTAGCAAAGGACCTTGGCAACCTACCCGCAAATATTTGTACACCTCGTTTTTTGGCGGAAATCACGACCAAATTGGGCAAACAAAATAAATTTATGGTTAAGTGCCTCTCCGAAGCAGACATGAAAAAACTCGGCATGGGGTCCCTCTTATCAGTCTCACAAGGCAGCAAAGAGCCTGCGCAGTTAATTCACGCATCCTATTCAGGCGGCAAAAAGAAAGACGCACCGATTGTCTTGGTGGGTAAAGGAATTACTTTTGACACAGGTGGCATTTCGATTAAGGCATCGAGCGGTATGGATGAAATGAAATACGACATGGGGGGCGCGGCTAGTGTTATCGGGACGCTATCCGCTATTTCCGAAATGAAGTTACCCATTAACGTTGTCGGACTCATAGCCGCTGCCGAAAATATGCCGAGCGGGACAGCGACACGCCCTGGCGATGTGGTGACCTCCATGTCGGGTAAAACGATTGAAATACTCAATACTGATGCCGAGGGAAGGCTCGTTTTATGTGATGCGCTGACCTACGCAGAAAAGCTCAATCCAGCCGCCGCAATCGACATTGCTACGCTCACAGGAGCGTGTGTCGTTTCGTTAGGCAAGGTGGCCTCTGGGCTCTTCAGTAACAACGATGACTTGGCAGAGGAAATCAGCAAAGCGGGTATGGCCTCTTGGGACCGTGTTTGGCGCATGCCCATATGGGAGGACTACACAGAGCTACTCAGCAGTAACTTCGCTGACTTAGCTAATATAGGTGGCAGAGCCGCCGGCAGCATCACAGCTGCTTGCTTCTTAGCGCAATTTGCAACTAAGTATCCATGGGCTCACCTAGACATTGCTGGCACTGCATGGGTGTCAGGCAAACAGAAGGGCTCAACTGGCAGACCCGTACCACTCCTGTGCGAGTTCCTGCTCAACCGTATATAGAGCGATCGGAAAAACATAAATGCAATAGAGAATGACTGAGATTATCTTCTACACAGGGATCAATGACGAGCTACCGTTTCTTCTCAAACTCTCTGAAAAAACATTAAGGATGCGACGCAGGGCGTGCATTGCCACGCGAGACGCTGGTCACTCAAAAGCGGTGTCCGAGTATCTTTGGTCGCATGACGCGACTAAATTTATTCCGCACTCCTTAGAGTCTGACGCATTAAATAATGAACTAACGGCTCTAGAGTTACGGCATGACGATACAAGCTCGCACCTGGACATCTTGATCAACTTAACCCCAAAATCTCCCATCCGATTTAGCTCATTTCAACGGCTAGTAGAGATTATTACCAAACATAAAGACTCGATTGAGGTCGGTCGGCAACGCTTTAAATGGTATCGAGACCGCGGCTACGATATCAAAGTACACAAAATGTAGCCCGACATAAAGTCGTGCAGCTACGCACGTAATAGTGGTGCGTCAAACCCTGCAGATGGTTTAATTACACGCCATAAAGATCCGCTTGTCGGTACAGAGTCATGACCAAATGATGTTACGATGAATGTTAATTTTTTAATGATCCAATACGTTTTAAAAAGCTTCAAACATGGAGAATAAACCTCAAACCCCAACATCTCAATCTGACTTGGCTAAGACCTTTGATCCTAAATCGATTGAGGACTACTGGTATAAAAAATGGGAAGAATACGGATTCTTTAAGGACGATACGTTCTTATCGAAGGAGAGCGAAACAGCAACCTACTGCATACAGCTGCCGCCACCGAATGTAACCGGTACCCTCCACATGGGGCACGCCTTCCAGCAAACACTCATGGATAGCCTCATCAGATATCACCGTATGAGCGGTAAAAAAACAAATTGGGTCGTAGGGACTGATCATGCGGGTATAGCCACGCAACTCGTTGTCGAGCGACAACTCGCCGCAACGGGTCAAAAACGCGCTGATTTAGGTCGCGAAGAATTTTTGAAAGAAGTTTGGCGATGGAAACAACAGTCCGGATCAACCATCACCAACCAAATGCGGCGTTTGGGTTCTTCAGCAAATTGGGAATACGCTGATTCAGAGGGTGGTAAATCGGGCTACTTTACGATGGACGCACACATGTCCGAGGCTGTTGTTGAAGTATTTGTTCAGCTGCACCAGGCCGGATTGATTTACAAAGGTAATCGGCTCGTTAACTGGGACCCCAAACTGCAAACAGCCGTTTCCGACCTTGAAGTCGAGAGCATCGAGACAACCGGTAAAATCTGGGAGATTAAGTACCCCAGTGTTAACGGTAAGTTTACTGTTGTAGTCGCCACTACCCGACCCGAAACAATGCTCGGAGATGTCGCAATTGCAGTGAATCCAACCGATGATCGATATGCTGCCCTGATTGGAGAGCAGGTCATTGTTCCACTTTGTGAACGCACAATCCCTATCATTGCAGACGATTACGTGGACGCAGCATTCGGAACGGGCTGCGTAAAAATAACTCCAGCCCACGACTTTAATGACTTCAGTGTGGGGGAGCGGCATGACTTAAAGCCTATAAATATCCTAAAGCTCGACGGCACACTCAACGAACACACGCCAAAGCGCTTTCAAAATGTAGACCGCTTAGACGCGCGTAAATTGATTCTTAAGGAACTCGACACATTAGGACATTTAGTAAGCGAAAAGAAACATACACTCAATGTTCCGAAGTCGGGTCGTACCGGCGAGATTGTCGAGCCCATGCTAACGGATCAATGGTTCGTTAAGACGCAAGGCTTAGCTGATAAAGCACTCAAAGCCGTTGAAGATGGGGACATTAGATTTCATCCTGAACACTGGACGTCCACCTACAACCACTGGTTAGAGAATATTCAGGACTGGTGCATCTCCAGACAATTATGGTGGGGACACCAGATTCCTGCCTGGTATGACACTGAGGGGAATGCGTACGTTGCGCGTAACGAGGAAGATGCCAAAGCTGAGGCGAAAGAGAAGGGTTTTATTGGGGAACTACGCCGTGACGAAGATGTTCTCGACACCTGGTTCTCCTCTGCGCTCGTGCCATTTAGTGCTCTTGGTTGGCCCGACAAAAAAAATGACTTGGCGCAATACTTACCGTCAAATGTTTTAGTCACCGGCTTTGATATCATTTTTTTCTGGGTCGCGCGTATGATCATGATGACCCTGCACTTTACCGGACAGGTTCCTTTTAAAGACGTCTACATCAATGCCCTGGTACGCGACGCTGAGGGACAAAAAATGTCCAAGTCGAAGGGTAATACAATTGACCCGCTGGATCTTCTGGATGGGATTGACCTAGAGTCGCTCGTTAACAAATCGACGCAAAGTCTCATGCTGGCTGAGCACCAAGATAAGATTGAGAAATACCTCAGGAAAAATTTTCCAAAAGGCATACCATCCTTTGGTGCAGATTCACTGCGATTTACGTTCGCCTCGTTAGCAACGTTCGCCCGCACACTCAACTTCGATCTCAACCGGTGTGAGGGTTATCGAAACTTTTGTAATAAACTTTGGAATGCGTCTCGATTCGTGCTGATGAACACCGAGGGCGAGGATTGCGGCTTGGAGCAGCATGGTCCCGAAGTGTGCGCTTCTGGCCAATACCTCGATTTCTCTGCGGCAGACCGTTGGATTTCTAATGAATTTGAAGGGACTCTCGTCAAGGTACATAAGGGGTTTGAAGACTACCGCTTCGATACAGTGGCGAGTGCGATGTACCAATTCATATGGGACGAATTTTGCGACTGGTACTTGGAAATTGCAAAAGTACAAATACAAACGGGAGACGAAGCTCAGCGCCGGGCTACGAGGAGAACGCTCATCCGAACACTCGAGAAGTCACTTCGCATGGCACATCCGATTATCCCATTCATCACAGAAGAGCTTTGGCAAAAGGTCTCGCCTGTGGCGGGCCTGTCTGGTAAGAGCGTGATGGTGAGTCCGTACCCAAAATTAAATGCGAAAACTATTGATACCAAGGCAGACCAAGAAATCGGGACGCTCAAAGGTATAGTTACAGCCGGCCGAACACTGAAAGCTGAAATGGGTATCGGGCCCTCCGAACGATTACCACTCATAATAGCCGGGAACACTCAGTTTCTAGAAAAGTGGCAAGCGGTGATACGGACACTGACCAAGTCTCGCGACGTTCAAATTATCGGGGATCAACTACCCGAGCGAGACAGTCCTACCGTCAATTTCGAGGGCTATTCATTGATGTTGCACATAGAAATTGATCCAGAGCAAGAACGAAAAAAAATTAGCGTTGAAATTGAACGCCTACAAGAAAGCATTGAAAGAGATCAGCAAAAACTAAACAATAACGGATTTGTAAGAAAAGCTCCCGAAAAAATCGTACGGCAAGTACGAGAGCAATTGGAACAACACCTAATAAAACTGGATCAACTTAAGGTTCAATTCGAAAAACTATAATCGGAAACCCGAATACGAGAGTTGATGAATCACTCTTCGTCGAATAAAAAAAGGGGGCTGTAAGCCCCCTTTCTCTTGGTATTAAAGTACTGATCTAGCTGATTAGTACATTAACTGCCAACCGAACATGAACTGCTCTGTCTCGGTAGAGCCGGCTGTCGCGTCAAAGTTTAAGTCAGTCTCGCTCTCACCGTAACGTGCAAACATGTTAACGTTTGCGTTCATTGGCATATGGAAACCAACGTCAAAGCCTGACTTACCAGACTGAGCAATTGCAGAAGTTACACCAGCAACTGTAGAGTCTTGATCACCTAAGCTAGATGATTGTGCCCACAATGTGCCGCCACCAACTGGCATGCCGACGTAGATTGAACTACCTTCAACTTCTAAACCTGAAGCATTTGCAGCAACACCTATATTAGTGAAACCAGTTTGCTCAATGGTCCAACGAGCAGCCTTAACCATAACCATACCCATGTCATAAGAACCACGGATTGTTGTCATCTTGGTTTCTGATCCAGCAACACCAGGAGCAGCAACGGTTGTACCGTTTGCATTACCAGCGTCTGCAGTTGCGCTCTCGCTTCCGCTAGCTGCGTAATCTTCATAAGTTGCCTGATTAACACCAACCATTAGAGGACCGTTTGAATAAGTAAGACCAAACTGGGTACCCTGTGGGTCAACAGCAGCGCTCGAGAGTGCTTCTGGGCCCATAATGTAAGCGGCACGAATCTGGAAACCGTTCATGCTGTTACTGGTAAACCAAACTGACTCACTATCACGTCGTGTGAAGTTGAATCCTGTCTGACCCACTCGGATGAACGATAACGCATCACCAGTATCACCAAAGTCAGCATAACTTGGATCAAAAATCAGGTCAGTCTCAGAGAAGTGCTCGTTT